>JAABUR0100000923.1_pt1 | contig 57581 bp, 46 predicted proteins | sample 5560091 | NCBI WGS metagenome assembly JAABUR01 (sample SAMN10711879, study PRJNA513375) | rock metagenome | isolation source: Antarctica rocks | place: Antarctica: Victoria Land, University Valley sud | reverse complement strand
GCAAGAAAACTGCGTCACGAAACGTGGTCGTATGTCGGGTTTTCTACCTCAGAAGGGATTCGAGGCAGCCACAGTGCCCTCTGCAACAAACTCAACCACGATTTGATCCCTTTTCTGCGAGCACCCCACATAGTTGTCGTAATAGATCAGTTGATACTCTCCCAGAGGAGCTTGACCCGGATCTGTGGGAACCACTATGACGCCACCGGCCTGGACAGCCCAGCCGTTCTCGCTCCCGTTATTACGGCCACCAGAACCACCCGGCCCGCTGATTATCCACACGGGAGGCCCGTAGCCGTAGATACTCCCCGATGTTGTGACCTGGGAGTATGCTGTAGTGAGATCCGCGTTGCCCGTCGTCCCCCTGAGAAATTGCTTCGACATCTTCGGTTCTCCTCTTTCGCACGCTAATCGAGCTTGGATGCGAGGAAGCTTGTTCCTCTGTAGTGAAGCATCCTGCAAATAAACAATCCATGCAGGGGCTCAGCGCCTCACAAGTCCTCGGAAGACTTGTGAGGCTACTGGCACCAGTGCATGGACAGGGATAGGCGATCAGGGGGCGAGCTTCTTGGCCAGGATGAGCTGGCTGGCATCATCCCAGGTCACGACGTAGCCGCGCGCGCGCAGGTAGGCCGCAGCAGGCACGTTACGATCCAGCTCGACGCCTTGGTCACCGGTGGCCTGGGCCAGGGCGTCCAGCGAGGCGTAGGAGATGCCATCTTGCAGGATCACGTTGAGCGGCTCCGCAAAGCCCTCGATCTGCAGGTGCGCGTCCGGCTGCCACGGGGTCGGGGCGTAGCTCCTGGCCTGGGCCAGCTCGAAGTGCATCCCGTCCGGCTTGCGCCAGCGCCCGCCCCAGGCGAAGCCGTGCGCCTCGAAGATCGGCACCAGGCGGCGCACGCTGCCCCGGGCTCCCGACGAGGCGGGCGCATCGCCGAAGGGGTTCCAGTCGGCGTTGATGTCGAGGGCGATGCCCCAGGAGTGGTGCGAGAGGGTGTTGCCCCCGGCCTTGCGCCGCGGCACGAAGGAGCCGTCCCAGAAAAGCACGTCGGAGAGCAGGCCCGCCGCCTCGATCTGCCGCCAGGCGTGCTGCAGCTGCTCGACCCCGTCCTTGTGCCAGCGCACGCGCCCGCTGAACTGCGCGCCGTAGGTGGGCACCCCGTCCAGTTGCGGGACGTAGACGGTGACGATGTTGCGCTCCACCCAGTCGCCCAGGATGGTGATGGCCGTGCCGCCGTTGGACTTCCAGTCGAAGGAGCCGAAGCGCTGCGCCACCTGGCTGTCCGTCAGCACGGTCGGAGGCTGCCCGGCATCAACTTCGGGCTGGGCTCCCATTCCCTCGCCGCCTGCCCCGGTGCTGCTTGTCCCAGACGAGGCGGTCTGAGGCAGGGTGATCTCGACCTGGCACTGGTCATTGGTGCTCAGCCCCAGCGTGCGCGCCAGGCCGGGCGACAGGTCGGCCACGCGGCCCGTGTTCTGGTTGGGCCCCCAGTCGATGGGCTTGGCCAGCTCCGTCTTGCCATTGCTGGGGTTGGTGACCTGCACCAGCGTGCCCAGCAGGTAGCTGCGGGGCGTCTGGGAGTACACCCAGCGGCAGGCGATGTAGTTGGTCTCGGGATTTAAGCGCCGCCCCCAGCCGCTGGTGCCGGGCGGCTGCTCGGCCAGGAAGTAGTCGCGCAGCAGCTCAAAGTCGCTCTGGCTGTTCACCAACGCCAGCCCTTCATTCGACGCCATTCCGCTGTCGCCCGGGCCGCCAAAGGTGGACATCTTGCCCACAAAGGTCATCTTCATGCCAATCCTCCCCTGATCTTCGCTTCATCTTCGCCAGGCGGTTTGCTCCTGCACCGGTCCCTCAAGTGGGCCCGGCCGGCGTGGAACCTCGTGGAACCTCAGGATGCTCTCGTCTGGCTTACACCGTCACTATAACCGCTAATGGGCGCGCAGAGTGTTAAAGGCTTTACCTGTCAGGTGTTCATTTTGAAACAATGGACGATCGGAGAGGAAAACTCTTGAATTCGCTGAGCTTCTCGGCTGAGGTGCGCCCCGAGAGCTCTCATCCTCAAGTAGAAAGGAGCTCTCGTTAACCGTCGCTCGCGAGGGCGTTGGAAGTGTTCCGAAAACGGGCGGACACTGTTGGCGAACCTCGGACGCCGTGAGTAGAGAGCCTAAAAGTGGGGACTGTGGCTTGCACCCCGAGAGCCATTCGCCGCCAAAAATCTCATTGCCGTGCTCTGGATTTGGAGTTCGCCAACAGTAGCGGGGCCTTTTTGATACAACCTCGGCGGAGAAGATGCAGGGTGCTGCCGCTCAGGGTGCTGCCGCTTTTTTCCGGCGTGCCGTTCAACCGGACTTGGAGGGGACTCGGCCCGGAGCGTTCGGACTGCTTGGAGAGAGACTGTCCACGAGGGACTGTCCACGGAGCGCCGGCGCTCTACACCCCGCTCAGGCGGCACCGCCACCCAGCCTCCAGTGCCCGCGGCACCGGGTTCAGCAGCAGCGGGGCTCAGCCCTCGGTGCCGTCCAGGAAGCGTTGCAGCGGCCCGCCGTTGACCACGGTCGGCTCTCCCGGCACCACCCGGCTTTCGTTGCTGGGACGGGTGGGGTCGAAGCGGGACGGGTGGGCCAGATGCACCTGCGTCGCCGCCTCGCCCAGACGATGCAGGTGACCGCCGGCTTGGAGCACGCGCAGGTTGAGATCGAAGTCCTCCCAGCCCCAGCCGACGAAGGTCTCGTCGTAGCCCCCCAGCGCCAGGAACAGCGAGGCCGGCAGCCCGAGCGAGTGGGCCCACGCCTGGCTGTAGGCCGGCTTCTGGAGCCACTCGTCCCGCTGGATGATGCGGAAGTCCAGGTCGCTGCCCTCGCGCAGCGCGGAGAACGAGAAGTGGCCCGCGAAGGGCTGGACCTGCTGCTGGGGCCGGTTCCAGCGCAGCCCGTACGCGATCCGCTTCTCCTGGCGCGCCTCCCAGAAGGCGCGCGCGTACCCGGCCGGCGGCACGCAGTCTTCGTCTACGAAGATCAGCCACTCGCCCCGCGACAGCCGGGCGCCCGTGTTGCGGGCGCGGGCCCCGCGGTAGGTGTCGCAGCGGGGGTGCAGGTAGAAGTACTGCAGGTCCAAGCGCCCGGCGAAGCGGGCCAGCAGGGCGAGCAGCGCGGGATCCTGGCCGTCGTTGACGACGATGACCTCGAACTGCGGGAAGTCCTGGCGGCACAGCCCTTCCAGCGTCCACTCCAGGCGCAACGCGTCCCCCGAAGAAGCGATCACAACCGACACGGGCACGACCATGTCTTCCTTCATCTTCCCTCCCTCCAGTGGCCTGCCACCGGAGCCAGTTGTCGAAGTCAGTTGCCGGAGCCAGTTGCCGAACCCAGCACCCGGCTCGTCTCCAGATGCCGGGCTTCCCGCCCGCATCCCGAGCTTCGCGCCCGCAACGCCCTGGCGGAGGGGCACTGACGTCGGTACTCACTCCACCGCCGTGGAGTATGCCCCCTGGAGCAACTCTTGAGATGACGCCAGCGGCCATGGCACCTGACTGGGCCAAGCGCTCTCCCTACATCCTCTGAATCTTGCGATAGGTGGCTAAGGCCTGGGCCACGACCTGATCCATGTTGTAGTAGCGGTAGGTGCCCAATCGCCCCACGAAAGTGACGTTCTCCTCCTGCCGCGCCAGCTCCTGGTATTGCCGGTACAGCGCGGCGCTCTGGGGCCTGGGGATCGGGTAGTAGGGTTCGCCTCCGTCCTGAGGGTACTCGGTGACCACGCTGGAGCGGGCGTGCCGCTGCCCGGTCAGGTGCTTGAACTCGGTGCGACGGGTGTAGAGGTAGTCGTTGGGATAGTTGACCTGGCCGCAGGGCTGCACGAACTCCCGGTCGTGCGTCTCGAACTCGAAGCGCAGCGAGCGGTAGGGCAAGGGCCCGAAGCGGTAGCCGTAGAACTCGTCGATGGGGCCGGTGAAGATCACCCTCCTGTGCGGCACCCAGGCTTGGGCCTCCTGCCAGGGGCAGTTGAGGGCGAGCTGGATGCTGGGGTGGTCGAGCAGGTTCTCGAACAGGCGCGTGTAGCCGTCGAGCGGCATGGCCTGGTAGGTGTCGGTGAAGTAACGCCCGTCGCGGTTGGTGCGCACGGGGATGCGGCCCGTCACGCTGGCGTCCAGCTCCGAGGGATCCAGCCCCCACTGCTTGCGGGTGTAGCCGCGGAAGAACTTCTCGTACAGCTCGCGCCCGACCCTGGACACCACGGCGTCCTCACCGGTGCGGATACGCTCCACCTTCTCGGCGCGCCCGTCGAACCACCTTTCCAACTCGCAGGAAGAGAGGCTCAGCCCATAGAGCCCGTTGATAGTGTCCAGGTTGATGGGGATGGGGAGCAGCTGCCCGTCCACCGAGGCCAGCGCGCGGTGCTGGTACTGCCTCCACTGGGTGAAGCGCGACAGGTAGTCGAAGACCTCCTGGGAGTTGGTGTGGAAGATGTGCGGGCCGTAGCGGTGGATCAGGAGGCCGGCCTCGTCGTAGCGGTCGGAGGCGTTGCCGCCGATGTGGGGCCGCCTGTCGATGACCAGCACCTTCTGGCCCGCGCCCGCAGCCAGGCGCTCCGCCAGCACGGAGCCCGCGAAGCCCGCGCCCACGATCAGGGTGTCGAACTCAAACATCTTCCTCAAGCCTCCTCACCCGGCGGATCCACAGCAAGCTTGGGCATCGAGTCACAGATCGAGCAGGCGGCACATCTCCCCATACAGCGGCTTGCCCCGCCCCGCGAAGTGCAGCACCCGGACGGGACGCCCCTGGTGCGTGAGGTGGAGGCGGTCGTCCTGCCACTTGACCTCGACGCCCTGGCGGAAGGTGAGCAGGTTCCAGGCGTCGTCCAGCAGGGCACCCTGTCCGGAGAGGGCCAGGGCCATGTCCATCAGCCCCTCCTCGCGCCAGTACAGGTCGCGCCGCTCGTCCAGCCACAGTGAGCCAAAGGGCTCCAGGCCCCTCAGGGCGGCGTCCATGTTGAGCAACGCCTCGCGCCGGGCCAGCATCAGGCCGCCGTTGAACCAGTAGAAGCGCGGGATGTTGGATTGGCCTGTGATGAAGGCCACGTCCTCAGGGGAGCCGCCGAAATCCTGCCGCATCACGTGCGGGAGATCCGAGGGGTCTTCCAGTTCGGGAAGCCACCCGCCGCGCCGCGCCCGCACCATGCCGACTGAGAGCGGCGCAAGTACTTGCAGGGACTCAAAAAGCGGCTGCAGCGAGCCCACGATAAGCATATCGGCATCCAGCAGCAGGAACTCCTCCGCCTCCACCCAGCGCGCGACGGAGTACAGGGCGCCGCGCATGGAGGCGTTGGGTTCGCCCAGCGAGGTACACTCGATCATAGTGGCGCGGTGGCGGGCGATGACGGAGCGGCACTTGTCGTCGCCGTCCACGCACAGCACGACCTTGATGGCGTCCTTGCACTCGCCGAAGCGGGCCAGGGTCTGGAGCATGGTGTCCAGCAGGTGCTCGTAGCCTGGCGAGACGATGGAGACGATGCAGCGGCGCGCGCGCAGCAGTGTTGGATGTGGCGTCACCAGGGTGCGGCTCAGGCAGTCGAGGTGCTCACGGGCCGGGAAAAGGTGGAGCGCCTGGCGGTAGCAATCCCGCACCTGCTCACGCGGGAGAGTACGTGCGACCTCTTTGGGAGCGCCCAACGAGTGGGCAGCCAAACTCGCGTACAGTTGCGCCAACGGTGGCTTGGCTTGAGCGCTCGACAGAAACCCAGGCGGTCTGAGCTTGGAGACAGCATCGCCTGCGGCGCCTGCTCTGGGGGCTCTGGCTATGGCTTGGTGGATGGCCATGTCGATCACCTCTGGGCGGGGCTGTCGGTACTCACCTCAATCTATGCCCACTATCAGTGCATCCTACCATGCATCAAGTACTTGCAGATGCTAAACGTAGCCTCCTCCGTATGAACCATGAGCAACAAATCACTGCAGTACACCACACCTCGTCCAGCGAATCGTGACGTCAGGAGGGGAGCTCAATCCGTTCTCGTCCCTGTAGTTGATGTTTTCGACCAGCAGGACGAACTGCTGCCCGTTGGTGTGATCACCGCCTGTGCCACAGGCCAGTACCGAGACCCGGACGCCAAAAGGCGCTATGCAATCAGGATATTCGCATAGGCTGAACCAAATCTCAGGATGAGTGGCTGTGATCTCAGTCGTCATCCCAACAGGCAGCTCAACGATGACCTCCGTGCCTGAGGTCTTCTGCATCGAGGATGCCGTGGAAAGCGCCGGCAGGCAGAAGAAGCCGTTGCCCAGTTCGTCTTCTTGGGCTCCCATGACGAAGACCGTGTACTGGCCTTCGCGTTTGGCTTCGTCCGGGTATGTAATGGCCACCTCCGAAGGTGACACGTCGAAGAACGGCGTCACGGCCCAGCCGCGAGGAACTTCGTTGGTGGCGATGTTGTAAGGCATAGGATCGCATCGGCCACGTGGCCAGTTGTAGGCAATGACCCAGGTATTGGAAGAAGCTGGGTGCCAAGTCTGCTTTAACTTGGAGGTGAGGATGACGCTCAGGTGATTCGTGTTTTTCTTCTCCATTGCCTACAGGAAGGTTAAAGGTTACAGGATGTTGTGCAAGTTAATCTGTAGTGTGCCCAGCAGCTGGCGTCGCGGGCGCACCAACTCGAAGCGTAAACGTCAAACTGCCTCTTGATCGATCAAGCCGATGACATATGAACCCGACTTTTTGTACATATACTTATAGGTCTTTTCGATTGGAGCAATAGCTGCCTAACAGAACCTGAAATGTAAGAGAGGGCTACAAGTACTTGCAGCCATGGACCTTGTGTATGGTTCGGGTTCTGTTAGGCAGCTGTCAGTTCATTTGCAAAACGCTTTAGATGTCCCCGTAATATTGTTGAGGTGGTGAGAAAATGCCAAATCCTCAAACTTAGTTTGAGGATTCATAACTCTAACTTTTGAATTTGCCTGTGCTCGCAGGTAGGGAACGATATTATTATCATAGAACTCGCCATACCCCTTGTATGGATAGTAAGAGGAGCCCGAGTACCGCGCAATCCATCCATCGTATGTCTCTGGAGCTGAGGCAAACCAGTACTCATCATGTGTGGCTAATCCTCGGTTCTTTGAATATGGCGACCATACAGAATGATAAAATTCAGCCGTCCGTCGGACAGCCTTGAACTCGATTTGTGTAACAGCAGTTACGTATGCCTCTCGCGAGAGGTTGCCAGACAGCGCAGCCACATTGAGAGCTTCGGTATCTTCGGTATATGATATATTATACAGCTCATATACAGCACAGGACCATATTCGCTCGCCAGACAGCTTCTCCTGATCTTGTATTCCCGCTACATACTGATTACAGCGTCTTGCAAGTGGCCTTGTATTTTCCTGAGCCTGGTTTGGCTCATCAAGCCGCTCTACCGTTGACTTCCATGGCTTGAAGACCATCCACAGAATGCAAGGCCACTTGCAAGACGCTGTATTGATCCCTTATCGAGACATAACCTTGAGAAGTACTTGTGGGCGTATGAATGTAGCTCAGGCACTCTGCTGGGTACCCTATGAATGAACCTGCACGCCAGTAGATGCGTTGGCCTGCCGCTTCGCCTGCGAATTGGCGGACGGCCCAGTTGTAGATGACGTCGTTCTTCTCAACATAGGTTCTCATTTCCTCACGGTCAGACATCATCTGATCCACCTGCTGCCTGCCAAACTCCAGATCCTCGGCGCGGAGATGAACGAGATGCGAAGGCGTCACCTCGTGGATGGCCATACGGCTGGGTGACAGAACCGCATGAGTGAGCAAGGCAATGCCCACAACTCCTACGATCAGTCCCAACTTTCTAAACATACGCGCAGATAGCTCCATGTTCTTGTTGAATCATGAATCCATGGGGGATTTATTAGTGAGCAAAAGTTCCTGAGTCTTCGCGACTCTAACTTTTGAGCTTACCTGTCCTCCTTAAGTAAGGGATTATATTTCTGTCGTAAAAATTGCCATATAGGTTGTAAGGGTAGTATGATGGGCCATTGCGCTGTGACTTCCATTCCTCATACGAATTCGGTAAAGAATCATACCAGTAATCTCCATCTGTGCTCAGGCCTTTATCTTGGCAATAAGGCTTCCATACAGCCCGATAGAACTCGACAGTACGCTGTTGTGCTTTGAACTCTCTCCTTTCAATCGCAGTTACGTACTCCTCCCTACTCATATTGCCTGACCACGCGGCTGCGTCTCGCGCAGCATCATCTTTGTCAAATGATATGTTATACAACTCAAACACAGCGCAAGACCACAAACTCTCACCGGACAGCTTTTGTTGGTTGTCGGGCCCCGACTGATACTTCTCCCGAATTGTAATGTGTCCTTGAGAAGTGTTCGTAGGGGCCTGGTTGTAGCCGAGGCACTCAGGTGGGAACTCCGCAAAAGAACCTGTAATCCAGTAAATACGTTGGCCTGCCGCTTCGCCTGCGAATTGGCGGACGGCCCAGTTGTAGATGACATCGTTCTTGTCGACGCAGTTTCTCATCTTCTTGCGGTCTGCCATCATCTGATCCACCTGCTGCCTGCCGAACTCCATGTCCCCGGCGCGGAGTTGAACGAGATGCGAAGGTGGCACCTCACGGATGACTATGTGGGCCGGTGACAAGATTGCGTGAGTGAGCAAGGCAGTGCCCACAACTCCTACGATCAGTCCCAACTTCCTGTATGTGCGTCCAGATACCTCCATGATCTTGTTGAACCTGAGTCTTCCTACTCTAACCTTTGAGCTTACCTGTCCTTCGCAAGTAAGGGACTATTTTCTTGTCGTAGAAATCACCATAATAAGAATAGGGGTAGTCCGATGGGCCTTTGTACAGAGCCGCCCACTCCTCGTAAGTCTCTGGTGCATAAGTGTGCCAGTATGTTCCGTGTGTCTCCAGACCTCTGCTCTGGGAATATGGCTTCCATACGGCTTGATAGAAATCAACTGTACGACGAACAGCCTTGAACTCTTGCCTTGTAATCGCTTCTACGTATTCCCCTCTGGAGAGACTGCCCGCGAATGCAGCCGCATCACGATCATCTTGCTCCTTAACATACGACACATTGTAGAGCTCATACACAGCACAGGCCCATAATCTCTCACCAGACAAATTCTGCTGGTTTTGAGGCCTCGACTCATACCGTTCTCGTATCGTGATATACCCTTGAGAAGTGCTTGTGGGGCTGCAGCAGTAGCTAAGGCACCCTGCTGGATATCCCGCAAATGACTCAACACGCCAGTAGATGCGTTGGCCCGCCGCCTCGCCTGCAAATTGACGAGTAGCCCAGTTGTAGATGACATCGTTCTTGTCGACGCAGTTTCTCATCTCCTTGCGGTCTGCCATCATCTGATCCACCTGCTGCCTGCCGAACTCCATGTCCCCGGCGCGGAGTTGAACGAGATGCGAAGGTGGCACCTCACGGCTGCCACTACGATCGCGCTTGACGGCTATCGTAGTGGCAGCCACTACAGAAATCAAAATGCACGTTCTCTTGAACCCTTTTGACGAGGACATTGTCCGGATGACTCCACTCGATTGTATGGGCTCGTTCAGTGACAGTTGCGGACGCATTTGAGTAACTCAAATGCATCCCTAATACGCCCAGGGCGGCCCACGGAATTGTCACACAGTTCCACCACTTCTTTAAAGCACTCATCTTGCTCAACAAGATCAGCAGGATATTTTAGGGCACAGAAGGCTGCAGTGCTGACCAGACAACGAACGAGTCCCTCTGACGCCGATACTCCAACGCCTAGCAAGCAGGCTTGTATGCTCCCACCTGGGCACTCGCCCTCATGGCCAGGTGGGCCTTCGTTACCACCTGGAAGCCCCACACGCGGCGGCAGGTCCGGGCCTCCAGGGTTGGGCCTACCAGGAAAGCTCGGTGCCCCGGGATTTGGCAGCCCAAGGTTTGGCCCAAAAGGCGGGCACCTCCAATTGCGCCACCTGTCTGCGCAACCAGGAACAGTCTGAATTGTGTAGTTGACAAGCCAGTCTTGAAGATCCCAGTCGCGTAACGGAAAGTTGGTGACGGTGCTGGGATCCTGCGGCGGGTTCCAGTCCAAGGGGCAGGTGTTGTAACGACTTCTGATCGCAGCTGCCTGGTAGGGCTTGACGCACAGAGTGATGGTGGGTCCAAGAGGGATTCGAGTCGTGAAGCCAGGGGGAAACGGAATGGCTAATACAGGAGTGTGTGGCGGGACGATGACCATGGTGCCATCTGGGCATCCACGCCCGCTACCTCCTTTCGCTTTGTGTCCTGATGGATCGACGCGGTTGATTGGATCGTTGGCGACATACCGGTAGAGATTCCAGTCAGCGCCAGCGAATCCAATGGGATCCGCTGACGACCAACGCCCAATGGAGCTATTGTAGTAGCGAGCGCGCACGAAGAAGCGGTCAGACGCTTCCCGAAAATAGCCGAACTTGCCTCCGAATCTGAAGGGATTGAAGACATCACTGCCTCCGCTCACCTGTCCGCCCAATCCAACTGATGTGTTCGAACCTACCGTGCCAATCTCGCTGCCAAAGGCCTCGTAGTCGTAGCCTTGATGCACCTGCCCCAAGTTCGTGAGCAGGAGCCGCGTATTGCCCTGGTCGTCAAAGAGGTAGAAGTCGCTGGCTCCGGCCTGACGCTGAGACACCAGCCCACCCCATGTGCCCGGTACCGAGGTATAGTCGCCACTCAGCGAGCCCGAAGGTCCCACGATTTGCAGCACGTTCTTCCCGTCTGGGACATAGACCGTAACACCTCCTGCGTCTTCCCGGCGCTGCCGTGTGCCATCGCCTGAGTAGCCTAAGGTAGTGATGCCTCCGCCTACCTCTACGATGCGACTTAGGCGATTCTCTGCATCCCAGCCCATCTGTTGCACGCCTGTGCTCGCGCTCCGGCTTATCCGGTTGCCGTTGCCGTCATACGTGTAGGTCGTCAGGCCGCTGTCCGCCGCCTGTAGCAAACGGTTCGCGGCATCGTAAAGGTAAGTCGTCACAACACCATCACGAATCTGGCTCAATCGGTTGCCTGCACCATCGTAGGTGAAGGTGGTGTGGTAGCCGTTATGGCCTATGCGCTCTTCTCTCTGCAGTTGGTAGCTATCGTCGTAGCCCCATAGCAGCGTCGCCACGATGCTGCCCAAACTCGACTCAACTCTTTGCAGCTTCTGGCCACTGGCCGAGTGCTGAGTTTCGTGCCGTAGCACCTGACCACCCGCCACCGCGCTGTAGCCCTGGCGCAAGGTCTCACGCCCATCAGGATCATAGGTTAGGCTCAATGCCATGCCGTTGGCGTAGACCTTCCGTAGCTCGCGCCCCAGCGCGTCATAGACCAACGTTGTTACCTCGCTGAATGGGTTCACAATAGCAGCCAACCGGTTCTGCGCGTCATACGAGTAGCTGGTCAGGCCACCATTGGGGTCGCGCAGGCTCGTCCGATTGCCCGCCAGATCGTAGCCGTAGGTCAGAACGCGGTTCGTGGGAAGAGACACGCTTAGGTCGCGCCCCACCTCATCGTACAGGTAAGTACTTGTGCCCAGCGTATCCTGCATGGAGGTGAGTTGGCCAAGCGCATCGTAGATGTTGGTGACGCACGTACCGTCTGCGTAGAGCACTTGTACAGCCCGATCCAGCATATCCACCACGTAGGTGGTTACCTGGCTGCGTCCATCCACCCGCTGCACCGTATTGCCAAATGGATCGTGGCTCCATGTCTCGCGATTACCCAACGCATCCTGCACCGCGCTCAAGATGCCGCGCGCGTCATACAGGCTACTGGTTCGATGGCCCAGTGCATCCACTACCGCCGCCGTCCGGCCAACCTGATCGTAGACAAAGCTGGTGACCAACCCGCGAGCATTCTGCTTGGCCTCTACTTGTCCGCGAGCATCATAAGCCGTCGTGACGGCGCGCCCGCTCGGATCTATGGTAGCTACAACACGCCCAGCTGAGTCATAGATGAGGCTTGACACGAATCCCAGCGGAGTCATACGAGCCTGTAGGCGTCCCACTGCGTCATAGACGCTGGTGTAGCGGAAGCCGAGCGCGTCTTGGACAGCCACCTGCTGACCGGCCGCGTCGTAGATATAGCTCGAAACGGAACCCAGAGCCGTTACGGTACTCTGCGCACGGCCTAACGCATCGTAGACCGTCGTCGAGAGGAAGCCTCGCGTGTTCTGCACATTTACCAAGCGCCCCCTCTCGTCGTAGCTGTAGGACGTACGCGCGCCTGACGCATTCACCGCAGCCTGCACCCGGCTGACGGCATCGTAAATCTTAGTACTGATGCGCCCCAGCGCATTCACGCTGGCTACTGGGCGGCTCAACTCATCGTAGATCGTCGTGGTGCGGTTGCTTAGAGCATCAATGGTGGCCACCACACGTCCTGCAAGGTCATACGTGGTGGTGGTGAGGCGTCCCAGTGCATCTTGCATCGCAACAGGGTGGTTCCTCGCGTCATAGATACTTGTCGTGGCAAACCCCACAGCATCGGTGGTGGCAACCTGACGGCCAGCCAAATCGTAGGAGGCTGTGGTCTGCTGCCCCAGCGCATCAACTTGGCCGATGACCTGATTCAGCGCGTTATACAGAGTTGTAGTCGTGTAACCCAGCGCATCCTGCTGTGCTACCATGCGCCCTGCCGCGTCATAGATGGTGGTATTGCGGTTACCTAAGGCATCAAGCTGCGCCATCGGACGGCCATTGGGGTCATAGACCCATGTCGTGCGGTTGCCAAGCATATCTTGGACGCCGACCATTTTGTCGAAGACGTTGTAGCTATAGCTGGCACGCCGTCCCAACGGGTCAATCTGTATGATGCAGTTGCCCACGCCGTCGTAGGCGTTGGTGGAGACGTTGCCCAATGCGTCCGTCACCTGCGTCAGCCGGTTCTGTGGATCGTAGGCGTAGGAAGTGACGTAACCCAGCGCATCGGTCAGGGCCATCACGTTCCCCGCCGCGTCGTAAGCCCGCGTCGTGAGGTTGCCCAGGGCATCTATTGTGCTGACCTGGTTACCCAGCGCGTCATAGCTATAGGTGGTGAAGAATCCCAGCGCGTTCTGCCGAGCCAGGACCTGTCCACGCCCGTTGTAGGCGTAGCTGGTGCGATTGCCCAACTGGTCCACCTGCACCTGCAGCCGCCGCTTGTGCCCCGTGGTGTCGAACGGGCTGCCCGGCCCTGAGTAACTGCCCGCGTAGCCCCAGATCAGCGTCACGACGGAGTTGTCGGCGTAGATGAGGGTCGTCGGGTTGTTGAAAGCGTCGCACTGGATCGTCGTCGTATGCCCCAGAGGATCAATGGTTCCCGCCGGATTGCCCCTCCCGTCATACATCGTCGTGGTGATGGCCCCGAGTGCATCCTGGCGTGACACCTCCTGGCCCCACTGGTTGCGCAGGAAGGTGGTCCGCGCACCCGTCGGGCTCGCCAGGCCGCCCCGGTTCCAGTTGCCGTCCACCAGGTTGGTCACGATGACCCCCAGCGGATCAATCGCGGCCATCTGTCCGTTGGCGTAGGTGTAGCGGCTGGTGCCAGCCGTGGCGATGGTGCGCTCGCTGATGCGCCCCGCACCATCGTAGGCGTAGGTGGTGCTGTAGCCGTTGGGGTCGGTGATGCGCGTCAGGCGTGGCGTGCCGCCCGCATTCTCGTAGCCGTAGCCCGTCTGACAGCCGCTGGGCCCGATCACTGTAGTCAGCACAGGCTTGCCGGGGATGCTGGCGGTGTCGTAGGCGAAGGAGGTGCGCCGCCCCGCCCAGTCCTGGATGGTCTGCAGCAGGCCATTGGCATCGTAGCTGAAGGTGACGGAGCGCCCGACCGCATCTTCCAGATTCTGCAGCCGCCCGTTGGAGGCGTACAGGAAGGTGTGGCGGTTGCCGGGTGCATCCTCTCGGTAGGTCACGCTGGTAATCTGTCCCGTCACGTCCAAGGGATAGGCCGTCGTGAAGCCATCAGGAGTCGTTTCCTTCCACAGGTTGTTGGTGGTGTCCTTGACCAGGGTGTTGAGCAGATTGAAGGTCAGCGGGAAGAAGTTGCCGGAACCATCATCCTGGTAGGCGCCCACGCTGCCGTTGCCCCGCGTGAAGGTCACCATGGTAGGACTGCCCGAGGCCTGGGCCGTCAGGTTGGTATTGATGGTGCGACCATAACCGAAGGCACCGTTGATGGGGGTGTTGGCGTTGTAATAGTAAGCGATGTCCACGGCCATGCCAGGGCTTGGCAGGTGGATCTCGGGGTCGACGCGCAGGTTCCCATCGAGTTGGGGCTCCACATGGTAGGCGGCGCAACGCACGCACGAGCCTTCACCTCCCTGCGAAGGCGCAGCGAGGCCGTCCAGGCTCAACGTGGTGTAACCGGCTTGCTGCGCATCCAGGGGAGAAATCATAGATCAACTCGCAGGCACAACCCTCGGAAAACCCGTGACTACCGACAACCGCTTCGTGCTGCACGCACTGCCCTCCATGTAATCGCTTTCTATACACAGGGAGCGCTTGCTGGGGAGCACTCGCTAACCAACACCAAGCACCGCGCGCTGCCCTCCACCTTTGCCGCCTCCGCCGTCCATCCCACCGCCTGGACCACCCATCCCACCGCCTGAACTCCCGCCGCTACACGACCATCCGCCTGACGACCCCCCGCCGCCATTGGGCGGGTGATCCAAGGAGTGGCACTCAGACGGAGGCGAGCCCGAAGCGGGAACCCAGCGCCCGCCGCCGTCGCGCCCGCCACTCTCGGGGATCCATCCACCCGTCCCATCAATCGGCATGGCCACAGGCGCGCCTCCGCAGTTCACACAAACAGCTCCCAAAGTCAGGTTTCCCGTGATGTCTGGACTGGGTACTTGCATGGCCGTTCTCCCCTCGCTGTCAAGTGTCTGTTGTGGTGCGGCTGGAGCTAAAGGCGGCAGCCGGATTCTCTTCGCGTAGTCGTCGCTTGGTTACTGCCACTATACCACTCCGGCTTTCTGTTGTGGGGTCAAATCTCCACAATTTTGAGAATTATTTTCCGCCTACTCCCCTGGTCACAGTCCCGCTCGTTTAAGCGCCGTCTTGCGGCTGTTCCGGGAGGCTCAGCTGCTCGATGGCACTTCGCAAAGCGCCCACCGCCAGGCCCGCACAATGCTCCTTGCCCAGCGGCAACCCGCCCAGTACCAGGGAGAGCTCGTCCGGGCCCAGCACCAACACCTCCTCGACGCTTTTGCCTTCTACCCAGCGCGCCACCCAGCTGCCGCAGGCGATAGCCGAGGGGCAGCCGTAGGTTTCGAACGAGGCCTGTTGGATTTGACGATCCAGCAGGCGCAGGTACACCGTCATGTAGGGCCCCTCGCCCTCAATGCCGACCTGCCCCACGACATCGGCGTCGGGCAGGTCCTGCATATGGTAGGGCTGCTGGAACAGCTCCAAGATCGTCGCGTTGTACACGAGCCACCTCTTCCTCAGCCTGGGATACGGTGAGCTTGCCAGAAGCCCTCCCGCCGTGCAAGAGCCGCCAAAGTCGGGCTCAGTGCCCTTTAAGTTCCTGTGATTTCCGGAGGTGCTCAAGTACTTGGAGCGCCTCCGATCATCCTCTGGATCCGCTCTTCCAGCCGCTGCGCTTCTTGGGGAGCCAGCCGGTGCAGCGTGGCCAGGAGGGGCGGCAAGCTCCCCAGCGTCCCTCGCTGCAGCTGGACTTCGGCCAGCCCCAGCCAGGACGGGACGAAGTCCGGCTGCAACTCCACGGCCTGACGGAAGTGGCGCTCGGCCTCTTCCAGTTGCCCCTTGTCCTGGTAGATCAGGGCCAGGTTGTGGTGGGCCTTGAAGCCGGTCATGGTGACGTCCAGGCTGTCGATGTGCCCCACTTCACGCCGGGTCAGCAGCTTGACGTAGCTTTGCTCCGCTTGGCCCAGGTCGCCCGCTTCGCGGTAGATGATCCCGGCCCGGAACAACAGCTCGGGGTCTTGGGGGAACAGCTCCAGGCCCTGCTCGATCACTTCCCGAGCCCGCTCCAGTCGCCCCTGCTCCAGGTGGCAGCCGGCCAGCATGGCGTACACCTTGCGCACGATGGACTCGCGCGGCTTGCACAGCAGCAGGCAACGCTCCAGGGCGGGCTGGGCGCCGCCGAAGTCCTTGAGGTGGTAGGCTGTCATGCCGATGTTGAAGAGCACGAAGGGGTGGTCGGGCCGCTCGGCCAGGTCCTGCTGCAGCAGGCTGAGGTCGCGCTCGCGCTTCTTCTGCTGTCCCCCAACGCTGTAGTCGTAGCCCGAGTGCACCACGAAGAGGTCGCTGCGCTCGACGCGCCCGCCGCTGCGGTGGATGGGCTCCAGGATCTGCTCGTGGATGCGCCCCTCGAAGCGCAGCTCGGGCCGGTTGCGGAAGAGCTTGACGTGATCCACGATGGTGAAGCCGTGCTCACCGGGAGCGGGCGGGATGTGCACCTGCAGCATGAAGCCGGTGGTGCCCTCTTCGGCCAAGAGCGCCAGGTCGCGCAGCTTGTGGCCGCAGGCTGCGGGAATGGTGTCGTCGGCGTCCATCCACAGGATCCAGTCCCCGGTAGCGTGGCGCAGCGACTCGTTGCGGGCCGCGGAGAAGTCGTCGCGCCAGGGGAAGTGGAAGACGCGCGCGCCGTGGCTGCGGGCGATCTCGACGGTGCGGTCGGTGGAGCCGGTGTCGACGACGATGACCTCGTGTACCCAGGGCGTGATGCTGGCCAGGCAGTCGCCCAGCACGCGCTCCTCGTCGCGCACGATCATGCACAAGGAGATTCTGGGCCCAGCGGTACCACCGGCACGAAGGGGTTGGCTTGTGTTGTTGCTCTCAGCATCCGGTGCTTCCCTACCGTCATTCGAGAGGAGAACGGAAACGCCAGCCGCAGCCTCTTCGCTGGCAGTTGTGGGAAGAGGCTGCGCCCGCAGGCGCAACGCTTCCAGGCGCTGGAGAACACACGCTTGCGCGTGCTGCCATGTCCACCGCTCGCGCACCCGAGTGGCTGCGGCCGCGCCGCACAACCTCTTCACGGTCTTGATGAACCCGCCGCATCTGGCGCGCCAGATCGTCAACGGTCACCTCGAACATCCAGGTCGGCCCGGCACACTCCCAGTGGCCGATGCGCCCCTTGCCGTCGGCTCCCACGCCAAAAGGCTGATGGGCCGCCGGGAGACGCCAGCCCACGCTTTCATCCACGAAGTCGTCGGTGGGCCCGCCCTCGGGCACCATCACCGGGCAGCCGCAGGCCATGGCTTCCAGAGCCGGCAGGCAGAACCCCTCGCCCCGGTAGGGCTGCACCAAACAGTCGGCCGTAGCATACAGGCCGGCCAATTGGTGCGAGGACAGATCGTCTTCGATGTAGATGATCGGCGGGCGCGTTTCGCCCTCGACCAGTTCCAAGATGGGCTCGCGCTGGTTCTGGCCCTGGTACACGGTCTGGGTGCCGGTGTCCTTGATGACCAGGCAGACGTCATCGTAGGCCGAGAACGCCTTGAGGTAGGCGTCGAGCAGGATGTCGATTCCCTTGCGGTGCAGCGTGCCGCCCGCGAAGAGGAAAATAAAGGGCTGCTTCGCGCGCTCTTCACCAGCTTCATCAGACCCTTTTCCTTTCTGAACCGGTGTCCAGGGGGCGCGCGCCAGGAAGCGAGGAGCACCCGGCTCATCGGTGAAGACGTAGGGCAAGGCGTGCGGGTGGAAGACCTCGATGTTCACGCCCAGCGGCACCACCTGCAGCTTGTCCTCGCTGATGCCGCTGTCACGGTACACCGCGCGCACGTACTCGCTGTAGCACCACACCTCGTCCACGTTGTGGCGGATGGGCTCGATCCACTCCAGGGGCAAAAAGCCATATTCCCAGGGCTGGATCAGGACGAAGCGTCCCTCCTCGGGCCGGTTCAGGCGCGGCGGAAAGAAGTGGCGCACATGGACATCGGCCGGCCCCGCAAGAGGAGCGAAAGCCAGCGAAGCCAGCGGCTTGAAGTGAGGCTCCTGGCCCGGGTCGAAGTGAGAGGGGGCCACGGGCACCAGCGACAGCTCCACGTTCTGGTGGCTCAGCCCCAGGCACAGCTCGCGGTTGACGTGCGCCAGGCTGTGCCACTCGAAGAAGGCCCCTTCCCAGCGCACCCGCAGCGGCTCAGCTTTCCTGCGGGGCGCGCTCTTGTCAGACAACTCCTGGCGCGAAACCTCCTGCCTCGAACGAAGGCGCTCCAGTTCCTGCCGGATGAGGTGTCCCACCACTTTTCGGTCGTAGTGCGCGAGCACGTGCTCGTGCCCGGCCTGCCCGATGGCAGCCGCTTCGCCTCGCTCCTCGACCACCCGGCGCAACAGATGCCGCAGATGGCCCGTGTCCGGCTCGGCCCAGCAGTGCCCCTTGTAGGTCGGGATCTCGCGCCAGCCGATTTCCGGCACCGGCACCACGCGGCAGTCAACCAGATAGCTGTTGGCCTCCTTCATGAAGGCCAGGTTGCCGCTCCAGCGGGTGCCGATGGTCGGCTTGCCACAGGCCATCGCCTCCATGTAGGGGCGGCCCCACCCTTCGCCCCGGCTGGGCAGCACGAAGGCGTCGCACAGCTGGTACAAAGCCACCAGCTGCGCCCGCGTCAGCCGCTCGAAGACGAAGCGGATGCGCCCGTCGGAGCCCAGGTCGTGATGGAGCTCGCGGCGCGCGAACTCGCAGGCCTGCTCCAGCATGCGTCCGGGCGCGTAGCCCAGGGTGGACCAGACCTTGAAGATCAGGGTCACATCCTCGCGCCCCCTGAACTCTTCCACGAAGGCGCGCAGCAAGACGTCCCAGCCTTTGTGGCGCGTCCAGTCGAAGACCGAGAGGAAGGTGAAGCGCGACGGACTGTGCAGGGCGGCAACAGCGGGCGGCAGTATGTCCCGTACCTGGCGCCGAGCCTCCTCCGGTGAGGCAGCTTGTGCCTGGGCTTGCGCCATTGCCACGAAGGGAGCCGGGTCGAAGCAGCCGGGGATGACGGTCAGCTTAGCCGGGTCGACGCCGGCGCGGGCGAAGCTCTGGCGGTTGAACTCGGTGGGCACCCAGACCGCGTCCATCCGGTTGCAGTGGCGCACCCAATCGAGCGGCAGGCGATCCGTCTCGAACATGGTGCGCCCGATGGAGAGCCCCGCCTGCAGGTGCCGCCGGAAGGAGGGCGGGAAGTCCTGCGTGATATGCACGAAGCCCGGCGTCACCGCCCGCTGCGCCATCGCCTGCAGCAGCGCCCGCTCCTCCTCGTTGAGATCCACTTCGCTGTGGCTCCACGGCAGCGGCTGGATCGAAGGGCAGGCACCCGCTTCTTCCAAGCCGAAGACGAAATGGCGGCTCTCTTCGCCGTAGCCGCTGGGGTCGTAGAGCGGCCCGCTCCACACCAGGGGCACCGACGGCGCGGCTTGGGCCCTGGAGGCGACTGCCAGTAGTTCAGCCGTTGCGGAGGATGCGCCCGGCTCGGCCGCCTCTTGTGGCGGTTCCACCGGCGGAGCTTGTGGCGGCGATTCGGCTTTGGAATCCGCAGCGGGCGCCGCCACTTGGATGGCCGGAGCCTGGGGCAGCGTGGGCTCGCGCAGCACGCTCAAGGCATATTCGAGCACCTGCTCGACGCTCGCGGGGATGGCCGCCTCCTCCGGGCACAGCTCGTTGCGGGCCGCGCGCAGCTCGAAGAGCTTGGCGTGCTGCTCGAAGCGGTAGAAGGCCGAGTGGAAGGCATAGAGGAAGCCATGCACCCCGTCCTGGGCGGCCCCGCCCCGGTCGTAGTAGGAGTGGAACTCGCGCACGAAATGCCGCACGGCCCCCTGCCAGTGGAACCCCTGCCCGTCGCGGTGCATGTTGGCCGCCTCGCCGTCGGTGTAGCGGTTCAGCTTACCCAGGTAGTGGCTCAGGCTGTCGAAGGAGTAGTGCACCAGGGCCAGGTTGGGGTCCTCGGCGGGGAAGCACACGATGCGCCCCTCGACCTCGGCGCCCGCGTGCAGGCGCGGATTGAAGTGGAAGCGTCCGTTCCGGAAGAGGCGCGGCGCGGTGTAGCCGGGGTACAGGCACCGCATCCACTTGCCCATGAAGTGGTGCCGGAACGGGAGCAGCAGCCCCTCGAAGGACGGCTCGGGCACCTGCGTCAGCTGCTTCAGGGCCTGGCCCAGGGCCGGGGGCACCCGCTCGTCGGCGTCCAGGTAGAAGACCCAGCGGCAGCCGGCGCGCATGGCCGAGGTGTTGCGCGCCCGGTCGAAGTTGGCAATCAGCGGGTGCGAGAGGATCTGCTCGGTGAAGCCGCGCGCGATCTCGACCGTGTCGTCCGCGCTTTCCATGTCGCAGACGATGATCTCGTCCGTCCAGCCCGCAAGCGACTGCAGGCACTCGGCGATATGGCGCGCCTCGTTGCGCGTGTGCACGATGGCCGAGATGCCGGGAGGATACGGTTCCGGATCGACGGTCATCAGACCCCTCAGCGCGTCATCGACCGGCTGGCCGCGCAGCACGGCCAGCACGTGCTCGCGCCCGCCCAACTGTGGATCGCCGTAGTACTTGAGTTCGGCCACATCGAAGGGCTCCAGGATGCGCTTCCACTCGTCCAGATCGAGCAAACGCTCGTTGCCGAACTCCGGCTCGAAGGGGTAGTGGATCGAGGGCACGCTGAACACGACGTGGTCGGCCAGGGCGACTTGCTGGGCCAGGGCGGCCCGGATCCAGGGCAGGGAGAAATGCTCCAGCACCCCCTGGTGGTGGATGACGTGGGTGCGGGGCGCGCCCTCGTCATAGAAGGCGAACATATCCTGCAGGCGGAATAGAGCGTGCCCCTGGAGGATGTTGTTGACCTGGCGCGCCCGCTCCACGATGCCCGGCGCGTTGTCGATCCCCTCGGCCCGGATGCCGCGCCGCGACAGCCAGACCGCTCCGTAGCCCGAGCCCACCCCGATCTCGCAGCTGCGCCCGCCGCGCGGGCACAGCTGTAGCACGGCCTTGAGGTATTCGAGCAGGAACGGCGCCTGCCCGATGCCTGCGTAGTGCCGCGGCACGTCACTTAAGGGCACTTGGTTATATAAGTCTTCCCACTGCTGCGTTAGGTCCATAGAAACTCCGATAGCCAACCTGTAGCCAGCCGACGACCAGGCGCATCAGAGCATCTCCGCAACCCGAGTCCTCCAATACAGGCCATTGAAATCGAACTAGTGGGTCACTTGGTATGTAGATAGCCAATGGCTGATTTTCTCTCGTTTCCCGCGGGACGGGCGCAGTGAGCTCAACACGCCTATTCATCCTTCTTCAACCATTGGCTATCCACATACCAAGTGACCCACTAGTGAAATCGGAGCCTGCTGCTTCAGCAGCCTATACACTTATGGGAGGAAGTCACTATACACGGCAGAACCAGCTACGTGCCTCGCGATGGCACGTAAGTCCACTGCATCCGCTGACCGACAGTGCCTGCCGCCACTGTGTCCCAGCCCCCGTAGAGGCTCGCGTTGTACAAGTACGAAGCGTCGTAAGTCCCGACCATAGCGTCATCCGGGATCGTGACCACTCCCTCGGAACTAAGCCCCCACGGTGTCGTGGTAGGGCTGTCTGCGGTGTTGCAGGTGATCACCTGGCTATAGCCTTAGTCGATCTGCCGGACTGTTTGCGAGTGCGGGCCAGTAATTGGACAACCCACCCAGCTATACAGGCTGTAGCCTCCGTGCTGGACAGCCGCAGGAATTTGTATTGTGGTTCCGCGCCCGACTTGAGGTAGGTTCGATATGTGTCACTCCTGAAACGGGAACAGCTTTATTCGTGCCAGACTGCTTACGCTCGACTACTACAAGTTTGCGACTTCAGCAGATTATACCGGGTATGGCAAGTGCCATTGCCTGTTCCTGAAGTGCTAACCCACGAATCTGGCCTGAGCCATGGAGCCGGGGTATCCATCAGTTTGAATTCTACGTCCAGAGAAGCACCTGTTGCAAGGACAACTGTCTCTCACGAGATCGAGAATCTTCTGCTTCCCCAACTACTCTGGTCGGGCCAGGGTGGAAGGACGGATCAATTCTCGTATTTTCCTATCAGGCGCTGCGAGCCAGCTGTCCAAGAGCCACGACGTGGAGGCACGTCCAAACGCCTTGCGTTAGGCCGCTCTTGAGGCGCTCCAGCTACGTTGTGCCTACCTGCACTTCATCAAGCTGTGCATGATGGAGGGTGCGGGCCCGGTGGAGGCGCTGAGGGTGGGCCTTCAATATCGATGCCTATAGACTGCATCGCAGCAGCGGAAATGTTGATATCCGCACTGTGCTGACCAGGAGCAGCGCTCAATGGAATGTTGATAATAGCAATCATTGTGTAGCTATTATAGGAGACGCTCCATCCATTGGGGGCACCACACTGACCAACGATCTGGCCGGCGCTACCAAGGTTAAAGTTGACGATCTGCCAATCACCGACGTTGGGTTGAGTAGCCCCGAAACATGAGATTGGGGGAGATGAATAAGCGGAATTAAGCTGCGCCTGAATGGTATCGCCGGGATGGGCCATATTTACCTCTCACGAGAATTAAGACCGGTAAAACGTGATGGGAACTTTAGGAAACCTGAACGGCCCTTGCAACCTTGACACAGTGCGAGACGAAAACTGAAGGTCGGCTTCGACCTCATGTCGACCTCATGCTGTGGTATGTAGTCTTCAATGAGCCGTTCATGATGCGTTATTATAGCTCAACTTTATCTGCGTTGCAGAACCGGCAGGAGATGCCGAGAAAATGCATCCAAGAGGAGAATTCAGACTGCGCGCTACGAACGGCCAGGCTGTGCCACTCGAAGAAGGCGCCCTCCCACCGCACCCGTAGCGTCCCGCTGGTCTCCTCTCTGTCGCCTGTGGCCATGCCACCTACGTGGGTCTACCACCTACGGGTCTACCACCTGACTGCTCCTCATCTACCTCCGCTCCAGTAGAGGCGACGGGGACAGCATCATCCTGTTCCTCCCTGGTCAGGCTGGGCACCACGGCCGCCACCGGGAGGGAGCGCAGCAGGGGCCACATCGCTGCGGGCAGGACATCCGGCCTCGCAGCCAGCACCCGGGGCAGAGGCTGCTCGAAGGTCAGCAGCACCAGGGGCTGAGCGGGCGGGCGGCTTTCTTCCACCATTCTGCCCAAGACATCAGGGTCGGCGACGACCTTGACTGGATAGCTGTCCAGGCGGCTGATCCTGTGCTCCCACAGCCTGGCTTTATCCGCGCAGGAGCTCCAGACGATCACGCCGGCGTGGGTAGATGCGGCTTGGGGCGGCAGGCTCTGCAGCGAGACCTGTTGCCAATCCTGCTGGGGCGGGTGCGGCTTGGGGTGAGCGTTGAGACCGGGCACCTTCTCCATGCTGGTTCCTTCGCCATGCGCGCTTCAGCGCCCGGCAAGTGCGAGATAGAGATGTGGCAATAGGGATAGTCGGTGCGGCGGGATGCATAGTCCCTGCAAAAGAGTCGGTCACGTCTGGCACGTTTCCCGGATAGATGATGCCGCTGCCTATGCTGACCCATCTGACGGCTGCTGTCAGCTCCGAACAACCGGCTACTGTTGCGCCTGCGACACAACGGAGGCTGCCTCGGGGCAGGCAGCCTCGGGGCCAGAGGCCTGTACTCTCCCTGAACGATCTGCTACGCTGACAAAGTTCGGTTTTTGTTCGCGTTGCGTGGGTGCAACCATCTGTGCTTCTGCGCCGGGAATGGAGCATCGTGGAGGCAACCAAACAGTAACCGAACACCATGCCCAGCCCGACCTCCAGCCCAACTGCCATTACCTTACCCGCCCCACCTCTCACCGCTTCTGTCGTCATGCCCCGCCGCCTCAGCCCCATCCCCAAAGTCAACACGAGCCAGGTGCACAACCGCATCCTGGCCCTGATGGCCCACACCAACCGCTACGCCTTCAAGGGCGAGAGCCGCTTGGCCTGTGACGCCGGCGTCTCCAAGAGCGCCGTGTGCCGCCTGCTTAACGGCCAGAGTAGCCCTTCCTTTGCCCTGGTTTCTTCCATCACGCGTGCGCTGGAGCCGCACCTACAGCGAGGTCTTGAAGGCAGGAGGCTCGATCCCCACGAGCTGATCTCGCTGGACGGCACCTACCCCACGGCTTCGGCCTGCCAGCTCGCGGGCTGCAAGGGTTGTCTGCCCGCCCAGGCTTACGACGAGCACAACCGGCTCAAGCCGGAGTTCAAGGACGTGCTACCGGGGCAGTGGTCGCTCTCACCTGCCAGTCCTTCAGCCCCAACGTCTGTCCGTTCGGAGGGAAAGGAGGCTGCGTGAGCCGCCGTCCCGCCACTTCCCTTTCCTGCGGGAGCTATCTCAACCGTCTCCAAGCGCACGCTGAGGTGCGCGGGCAACTGCACCAAGAACTGCTCACTCTACCCGTGCCCGCCTTCAACCGTCTGATCGCCCGCTTGTTGCTGATGTGCGGCTATGGCTCTGTGCAAGTCCTTGGCGAAGCAGACGGAGGCGCTGACATGGTGGCCTCTGCTTCAAGCGGCCTCTCCACGACTCGGACCTTGATCCAGGCCAAGCAGTACCAGGCTCCGGTCTCGCGCCGCTTCGTGGACGAGTTGCGCGGCGCGATGCTGCGCCACCGGGCGCCCCTGGGGCTGCTCCTCACCACCTCCACCTTCTTCGGCCCGACCTACCGCGCGGCTGATCTGGAGTGCGCGCTTCCGGTGCGCCTGGTGGACGGAGAGGAACTGCTCGACCTGCTGCTGGCCCAGCGCCTGGGCGTGCGGGTCTCCCCTGGAGAGCAGCTCGCGCTGGATCGGGAGTTCTTCGCCGCGCTCGTTCAAGAGCAACCCACCCCTACTTCTGCCCCCGCTTCTTCTTGCGGAGGCGTCTGGTGATGGGGCGCACCCATGCCCTGCTGGGTGTGGCTTCGCTGTGGCTGCTGCAGCCTCTGCCCGGTGTCCTCACCCCGGATACCGCACCTCCCCTGGCCATCGCTGCGACCTTCGGGGCGCTGCTGCCTGACCTGGACGCTGCAGGCTCCACGATCAAGTACTTGCAGGTTGGAGGCGTCATGCCCTTCATGCCGCTGTCTGGCCTGCTACACCGGGCCTTTGGCCACCGCGGGCTCCTGCACTCGGGCTGGGGCCTGGCCGCCTACGTTCTACTCTGCGAAGTAGCCCAGAGTGCCCCGCTGCTTGCGGCGGGGATGAATGGGCTGGAGGAGGGAACAGACTCGATGTCTGTTTCCTCCTCGGAAGTTCTGGAAGTGGGAGGTGGCTCAATGCCACCGAGCACTTCTTGTCGTGGTCGTTAATGCCCCACCGCTTGCGGTGGGGTTCTTTACTCGCTGGGCAAAGCCGCCGTCTCAGTCGTGGCGCGCGCCCTGGAGCTGGAAGAGGACGAGGTCAAGAAGCAGTGCCGCTTTTCGGGCACGCCCACCTTCCTGGAGCACACCCTGGCCGTGGTCGAGGTGCGCCTGGCCTTGCGAGACGCCTGTGTGGCCCATCCTGAGCTGGAGTTGGAGCTGTGGGTGCCCGAGCCGCTGTGCCGCCACGAGTACGACATCGCTCCCGCCCGAAGCCTCGCCCCCTTCCGCAAGGAGGTCTTCAAGCCCGACGGCTTCGCCCGCCTGCGGCGCCCATCCGAGGGCACCTACTTCAGCTTCTTCCTGGAAGCGGATCTGGGGCACACCTCTTCGCGCCAGTTCGCGGGCAAGGTCGCCATGCACCAACGGTATGGAGAGAGCGGGCTCTTCGGCGAGGTCTACGGCACCGACTCCTTCCACACCCTGGTCGTCACCACCGGGCCGCGTCGCGTCGCCAACCTGCTCGCCCTGTGCCGCGACCTGGGGAGCGAGGTGTTCCGCTTCACCACCTTCGCGCAGCTGGAGCAGAGCGGGCCCCTCGCTCCCATCTGGCAGGGACCTTTGGAAAGCGCAGCGAGCGGCCTCTGCGCCTAGCGGCCGCAGGCACCAGGGACGTGCATCCTCCTGGTCAGTGTCATAATGGCGCTACAGGAGGAAGCCATGCCAATCCAGGGTGTCAACAGGCTGCTGTATTTCAAGCGCGAGGCCAACCGGGTGCTCACGCCCGCCGAGTTCGAGCAGGATCCCCGCTACGGCTTCGAGCCGGACGGCATCAACTTCTACTACGGCCTCAACGATTACAACCTCGAGAAGTGGGGTCAGACGGGCCGCGCCTTGAACTTCGACCAGCGCGAGTTCTTCGAAGGCGACGCAGGCGCCAGTGGCCTGGGCGGAGCGGTGGGGTTCGTCCTCAACGGCGCGGCGGCTGAGAAGCTGATCGTGCTGAGCGTGGAGCCGCCGGGGCTGGAGGACTTCCGGGGCCATGCCGAGTCCGGGGCCGCCGATCCCTTCGGCTTCGTGCTGGCGCACCTGGATCTGGTGACGGCCCTGGCGGAGGAGCTGGACGCGCTGCAGCGGCGGGTGCGCGAGCAGTCTGGGGGGAGCAGGCAGCTCAGTATCGTGGTGCGCTTCGCCTCGGAGATGAACGACCGGCCCCGCAGCGAGACGCCGCTCTCCCACAACAGCTGGGGCCACCAGCCCGAAGCCTTCAAGCAGAGCTTCCGCAGCGTGCGCACCCTCTTCCTCTCCCGCGCGCCCGGCGTGCTCTTCACCTTCTCGCCGTCCATCCGCGCCGACCTCAACCCGAGCGCCAACCCGCTCCACCCGGAGCGCTTCGATCTGCCTGGCTACTGGCCGGGCGACGACGTGGTGGATTCCGTATCCGCCACCTGGTATGCCAACGGGCAGGACAAGCTGGAAGCCGCCGCCCAGTACTTCACGTCCTACTTCCTGCAGTTCGAGGCTTACGGCAAGCCGCTGGGCGTCGATGAGATCGGAGGGCTGGACAACAGCTCCAACAACGCCATGGTGGACGAGATCCGCCAGCTGACCGCGCAGGGCATGGCCTTCAGCTACCTCTCGTTCTTCCTGGAGGGCGGCTACGGCTACGATGCCGATCTCAGCTCCTACTCGTGATCCGCTCCTCTCCCGGTGGCCGTGAGACAGCCCCGCGAATCCATGGCCTCGCTACGCCGCCAGCGGCTTGCGGCTTGTCCTTGCACGCAACGCGTTTTGCCGCTGGTGACTGCGCCCTCTATGGTGGCCCCAAGAGCCGTGACCGGGCTTGGCCCGGCACAATCCCTTGCTCTTTGACAAGGAGCCATCCATGGCTACGCGAGGCGCCATCGCGCGACTGACCAGCGTTCTTCCACTGCAGTGGGCTGGCAGGTATCACCATTGGGACTCGTATCCCGACGGATTAGGCCAAGAGCTGTGGAAGCTGTACCACGGCCACTTCGCCCAGGATCTGGAGCGGATGCTCAAGGAGCTGCTGGACGAGCACCCGGCGGGCTGGAGCAACCTCTCCTCGCTGGACTTGGAGCGCGGCCTGGCCAACGCCCTCATGACCGACGATCCCCTGGATCCGCCCGGACGTTCGGGCCCCAACTGCTACTGCCACGGCGAGCGCCACGAAGAAGCCTGGGAGGTGAACGAGCAGAACGCTGCGGCCTCGGGCGCGGAGTGGGCTTACGTCTTCACCTCCAGTTACGCGCTGGAGCCCTCCGATCCCGAGGGCAAGGCCACCCGCCAGGACGGGATGCTCATCCTCTCCTCCTACTCTCCGTCGGGCCGCAAGGCCATCGGGCTGTTCGGGATGGGCGATCCCAAAGCGCACTGGCGCCTGGCCGCCGTGGTGGACCTGAAAGGCTCAGAGCCCGACTGGAACGCCATCCAGGAGGGCGCTCCAAGCGCCCCAGCATTTCCCGGTAGAGCTTGGAGCGTGAAGATCGAGGGCCAAGCCCGCAGCCTGCTGGTGCATCGCGACTTCCAGGCGCGCGGCGCCTACGTGGTGCGCTGCCCCAAAGAGGAGCCCCAGGAGGTGCGCCGCCTGCTGGTTCCGGGCTCGTCGGCCCAACCCGAGTACCTGTGGACGTGCAGCTGCGGGCAGGGCGAGCGTGAGCAGCCTTCCTGCCCGCACGCCAAAGCCGTGGCTGCCTTCTTGGACAAGCAGCGTGCGGAGGCGGCTTTGCGCCGCCAGCGCGACCTGCGCTACACCGGCTGGCGCGCGGGCGTCCAGACCGAGCACGGCGAGCGCCTGGAGCCCCTGGTGCTAGTGTGGGAAGAGGGGCATCCCCGCCCGCTCGACCCCGCGCCCTCGCAGGCGCTCAGGAACCACTCGGCCCTTGGCTTCGAGTGGGGCAACTGCGCGGGCTCCGGCTCGGCCCAGCTCGCCCTGGCCATCCTGCTGGACTGCCTGGGCGACGAGGACGAGGCGCTTTCGCACCATCATGCCTTCAAGCTCGCCCGCCTCGGCTCCCTGGAACGCGACCAGGCGTGGGAGCTGGATGCCCAGCAGATCGAGGCGTTCGTGAGACAGCGCCTGGGCGCTCCCGCAAGTACTTGACGCCTCCTTAGCCACGACTTTCCCTGCCGCGCCCATGGCCCCATGGCTGCGGCACCCCTTGCGCCCTTCCGCCTTCGCGGAGGGGCTTTTTCTCTGGTGCCTGGGTCTCTTTAATTGCGCACGTGCAATGGGGATTGAGGAGAGCGGGCCGAGCGGCTACGGTGGCAGGGCAGGGAGCGCTGAGGACGTATGTCCCCGGCCAATCTTTCCGCTCTTTGACAGCAAGGAGTTTGAGATGTCACCCACCGCAACCCGCGTCACGGACGCAATCAGGCAGCCCACAGCGACGGCTGCTCCCGAACCGGCTCCGGCCAAAGCCGCCGCCAAGACTGCGGCCAGGATGCCCTGGCAGATCGTGCAGATCGGAGTCGAGCTGATCGACCCCAGCCCCTACCAGCCTCGCCTCAGCTTCGACCCGTCCGAGACGGCGGAGCTGGCGGCGAGCGTGCGCGAGCGCGGCGTGCAGATGCCTGTCCTGGTGCGAACGGCCAAGCCCGAACCCGAAGCTGGCAGCGCCCATGCCAACGGCAAGAGCAGCAACGGCCACGCCACTTCCAAGCGCACCCGCTGTGAAAAGCGCTTGCGCTACGAGCTGATCGCCGGGGAGCGGCGCCTGCGAGCCTGCAAGGAAGCGGGCCGCAAGCAGATCCCGGCCATCGCCATGAGCAGGATGGACGACGTGCCTCCTTGGCTCGATGTCTTCGAGCTGTCCCAACTATTAATCTGGATGCTGAACGTGAAGCCCGTGAATTGGGGGCGCCCCCTACACTGGCGCTACGTTAACTACGACACGCGGCTGCCGTTGCATAGAGTCCAAGCCGTACGTGCCGTGACGGCGCTGTGCACAGAACAAAGTGTCAGCCCGTCCGACGCAGCAGACCTGATCGGGCTGACCGAACGTTTCTTCCCGGCGGTTCCCACGGAAAGGACAGGCGGGATCGATCTGGCGAGCATCCGGGAGGGCGCAGCCCGAGGCCAAGTCGCCCAGGAACTTGGCCTGGCTGAAGATCGCGAGGTTGTCGAGGCCTCTTTCCCCGCGATGGCAGTGGTGTATGGCGAAATCCACTCGTCGTTGGAAGATCTAGTCAGGGAGATGCAACTCCGCGGACTGCGAGCGGTTGAAACTACCGATCTGGACATCGATGATTACCGCGCCTCAGTGGTTCGGGGCTACCCCTCGGCCGAGCAGACTCTGTACTCGGTCAATTGCGGGACTTCTGGCTCGGCCCAATTTACCTTCCGATTCGAAGCGGCCTTGGTGACGCCCAGCCTCGAGAAGCACTACAGCGGCCCTAAGCCGCCGAAGGGCACCAACATCTTTACGCTCATCCTGCAGAGGGACGCCAATTTGGGGCGCGTGCAGTTTCCCCACCAGGAGAAGAGGCTGACGTTAGAGGCCGACGGCCAACTCAGCCTGCGTGGGATGAACATGGAACTCCTCCGCGTAATCACGGTGCCGGAAGTCGTGGCCATGATCAAGAAGTGGATCGAAGATCCGGAAGCTTGGGAAGCCATTCAGAGGGATCGCTGACCTGCTTTAGAGCGTGTTCTGCCCCTCTTTTCCAGCGCGTCTTGCACCTCCAGGAACAGCTCCTCGCTGATGCAGCAGTTCACGATAGGAGTCGTGGTGCTTCCCGCAAGTACTTGCGGGGACACTTGGCGTTATGAACCTGGACGATGAGCTTCGCTCCGCCCTACTGCCACGGCTTCTCAAGCAAAGCCCGATGCGGGCGCTCGGCTCATTGACTGCAGCAGAGCCAGGTATTTATGAGTTGAAGGGCCTGCGCCCGCGCTGCGTGTTCGTCACCGAACCGTCTCTGGCTGAGTTGGCTCTGTCAGACCCAGAGCAGCGATTCCGCAAGGCGAGGCTGCCGACGAGCTTGCGGTGGCTCGTCGGAGACGGCACGGCGGCCAGCGGACTGCCGGCCGAAGTAGAAACCCGCTGGGACGGACTGCGGGCCGAAAAGAGAGCCGCCATCCTTCCGGCTCTGGCGCCGCCGTCTCGCGAAGCCGTGCTCGATGTGGTGGAGCCGAAGCTGGCCTTTATGCCTGGCCAGCCCTTCGACGCCTTCGCCTTGCTCTACGATGTGTTCTTCGGCTTAGCCTGGCGGTTGCTCTTCAGGCGCGAGGAATCTCCCGAAGTGATGCGGGCCTGCCGTGGCCTGCGCACAAGTGCGCTCGCCGCTTCGCAAGCCTTGCGCGGCTGGCACAGCCACTTCGCGCCTTACCTCGACCGGAGTTTGCGAGCCGATCCCGCCTGGTGGCAGTTGCTGCCAGGCAGCCGGAGGACTACGCTGCTCGCCCGTCAGCGGAGCCTCGGCGTGCTGAGCCACGAGATGCTCAGGGACGACGCTTCTGATGTTGCGCGTCTCGATCTGGCCTCTTTGATCCGCGCGTGGGCGCGGCATCTGGACGGCGTCAATCCCGAAGACGCGGCTCGATTCGCGGGTGTAGGCCTGCTGCTCGCGTCGTTCGAGAACAGCGCGTCGGTCGCCGCATGGCTGTTGTGGCTGCTGGCGCGGCACCCGGAGTGGTCTGAACGCCAGGTGTGCTCACGCGAGGACACCATCCCATTCCAGAACTGCTTGAACGAAGCCCTGCGCCTGTTTCCTCCGGTGTGGTCGGTGGAGCGGGAAACACGCCGCGATTTCCAATGGAAAGGGCAGGACTTCCAGGCCGGAACGATCTTCCTCATCAGCCCCTGGGTTCAGGGCCGCCTGCGCTCCTGTTGGGATGAGCCGAACCGATTCCTACCCGACCGCTGGGCAGGCCCGCAACCGGCGCCAGGCTTGTTCCTCCCTTTCGGCTTGGGGCGACGCTCCTGTCCTGGAGCGTCTTTCGCTTGCCAGGAAATCGAGATCGTCCTGGGCCTGCTGCTCGAGCGGTATCGCTTCGAGGCCGTTGCGGAGCGCCCCGCTCCTGTGCCGCTCTTCGGCATCACGCAGCGGCCCCGCAGCGTCTGGCTGCGGGCGTGGCTGCGCTGAGGGCGCACCCTGCCCTACCCTTGCGGCAGGCGTGCGATCTCAACGCCGTGCCAGTGGCCGAGGCCGTCCAGCTTGGCGACCGTCTCGGTGATGGTGGCGAGCCACTGGGCCGCCTTGGGCGTGGCCAACTCGATCCAGCACGGCTGGCCGTCCTCGTTCTTGACCTGCGAGCGCGTGGCGTCGGTGTATTCGCGAGTGCCCACGGCGAAGAAGACGTCGAAGCGCCGCTGCAGCCGAGTGGCCTGCTCCTCCGAGTATTCGATGCCGATCCAGGCGCCCGGCGCATCGGTCAGGCCCACGGCGCGGGCCAAATGGCCGTCGCCGACACGGTAGCCCGTCATCTCGCCGGAGAAGGTTTCGCGCCCCAGCCAGTCGGCCAGGCGGCGGAAGGAGTGCGCGGCGGGCGTGCCTTCGAGGACGAGGTAGTGGAAGCGAGTGCCGTGCTTGAGGCCGCGTAGCACGGCCTCGCCGATGGAGCCGCGCGCCTCTTCGCGCAGGGTGCCGGACTTCACGATCCAGACGGCGCGCGCCTCGGCTTCGAGTGCGAGCACTTCATCTGCGAAGCGGATGCCCAAACACCGGAGCGCCTCCGGCGCCTGCCGCGGGGCGGCTACTGGCGCAACGGACTCACTCGCCTCCTGCGGCTGGGCGAACAGGCGTTCGAGCTTCTGGATCTGGCGTGGTCGCGGCACAGCGTTCCCATTGCACCAGCGGTGGACAGTCTGAGGAGCGACTTCCATCTGTCGCGCCAGCATCGGGGCGGACGAACCGCTGGCTTCGACGACTTGGCGCATCAGCTCCGCTACGCGGTTCGGGTCGGGGGCAGGGCGGGAAATCTGCGCGCGCAGGCTTGCGATCAGACTGAGCAGGTCGGGTGCATCTTGGGTCTGGGACATCGTGTGGAGTTAGGAGTTGCGCCCATTGTAGCGGAAGCCAGGCTTTTGTCAACCGTTCTACTGCATTGCACGCCTGCAAGTACTTGCAAATCGTGTAATGCGAGGTTGAAAGGGAACTTCTAAAAGGAACTTTTACACGCTCCCAAGTACTTGCACCACGCTTATCGGGCTATGGTAGCCGGAAAGTGGTTTGACGGATGCAAACGAGGCGCGTACTGTGCGTTTATCGACCATTGCTTGCAAGCAACGCGCTTTGCAACGTGCAATGCGATGCCGCAAGCTGGAGCCATCTCCAGACGCACCGCAACCTTCTCCCATGATTTCCCCCTCCTCTCCTCACAAGCCCAACACTCCGACGACGCACAACCGGCTGCGCCTGATCATGGCGCACACCACGCGCTACGCCTTCAAGGGCGAGGCGCGCCTGGCGCTGGACGCGGGTGTTTCCAAGTCGGCGGTCAGCCGACTGGTCAACGGGCTGTCCAGCCCGTCCTTCGCGGTCGTCAGCGCCATTGCCCACGCCCTGGAAAAGCGCCTGGGACGAACGCTCGACCCGCGCGAACTGGTCTCCTTCGATGGGCGCTACCCGAGTGCTTCGGCGTGCGCCCTGTGTGGCTGCCGCGGCTGCTCGCTGAGCGGAGCCAGCATCAACGAAAGCCAAGCCGCCGAAGTGCGATGACGTGGCGCACGCACCCCATGTGCGGGCTGGCCTCGCTCCGGGTCTTAGAACCGTGCGTCCCCGGTTCCTCTGAAACTTACGCGCTGCGGATCGGAGGCGCGATGCTGGGGTCGCTGCGACCCGACCTGGACGCTTCCGAATCGCAGATCCGCCACCTCAGCTGGCGTCGAAACGGCATTCATTTCGAGCCGCTGCAGCCTCTGGCCTCGCTGTCCCACCGCGCCTTCGGGCACCGGAGCTTCCTGCACTCGCTATGCGGCCTCGCCTTGTGCGGCGTGGCACTCGTTCCCGCGGGCCAGTACCTGGGCAGCGAGTTCTGGGGTGGCATCCTGCTCGGTTACGCCAGCCACCTTGGCCGATGCCCTGACCAAGAGCGGGATACCGTTGTGGCCATGGCGGCCTTCCCTCCCCGCGCGCCGCGTCCACCTCCTGTCGCGCCCCTTGCGCATCTCGACCGGCTCGACAGCGGCGGAGGCCTTCTTCGTGCTCGTGGCCCTGAGCGTCCTCGCGCTGCTGCTGCGCCACCTGGCTCTGCCGCCTTGAACGCCCGTAAAAACGGCGAAAGCCGCTTCCCATTGTGGGTTACAGCGGCTTTTCCCCGGCTCCCGCGTCCAGGAAGGGGCCGAAGCCGCAGACCCAGGCCGATGAGCTTTTCCATCCAACGCCTCTCGCGGAATCCGGGCAAGGCTGGTTGCTTGCACGCGACAGGCCATCCCATCTCTATCCGTAACCCGAACCCATGACGTTCACGCCTAGTCCCGATCACTCCGCCACGCCGTTCACCGTCTACATCCAGCACCTCGACAAGCAGCTCAACGGCAGATTCCGCCCCCACGCCGTCGTGGGCTTCCACGCTGGGCTGCGCGCTTCGGGCTTCCTGGCGTCACTGCCCGCCGAGGAGCTGCGGACACTGCTGTTCCTGCTCTCCTTCGTCACGCCCAACGGCGACATCGCCCCGACCCTGCCGCAGCTCAGCGAGGCGATGCGGGTGTCGCAGCCCAAGGCCCGCGCCCGGCTGGAGCGGCTGCAGGATCTCCAGTGGCAGGGCGCGGAGATCGTCCGCAGCCATCAGGTCGGGCCATGGGAAACCTTCTCGCCGGTGCCGGAGCTGGTGCCCCAGGTCGCGGAGCGCGTGCAGGGCTGGCAGACGCTCCTGGCGCAGCCTCCGCCCCTGACCGGCGTGCGTCCGGGCGGCTCGCGCGAGGCCGTTATCGAGCACTCGCGGCGCACCTACGGGCGGCCCCGCGAGGAAGTCGAGCGCGAGATCCGCGCCTTCTACGGCTACCGCGAGCCGGACGAGTCCCCTGCGATGGTGCCGCAGCAGAGCGCCCGTCCTCTTTCGGAAGAGGAAGAGGCCACGCGCCAGCAGCTTCTGTCGGCGGGACTTACGGACGAGCAGGCGGACTCGCTGCTGGCCCGCTTCGACTGGGTGAGGATCGGGCGCCAGCTTCAGTGGCTCCCCTACCACCGGCGCGTGCGCAACGTGGCGGGCTTCCTCATCGCCGCCATCGAGGAGGACTATGAGATGCCTCCGATGCTGCGGAGGCAGGCCGTCATGAACGGCACGCTCGCCCCGGAGGAAGATTCCCCGGCCGAAGTGCCAGAACCCTCGGAACCGGAGAGCGCCGCCGTACCGCCGCTGGATGCGTCTTCTCTGGATGCCGAAACGCTACCCAGCGAAGCGACCGGAGAGGGATCCGATCAAGGCGATCAGTCGCCCTTCTAAGGCTATGCCGGGCGATGCTGGCCGCAAAATTACGTTCGCTTTCACCGCGTTTCCCAACAGCCTGCTGGATACGGTGATGCCCCTGCTGCGCGACACCGAGTGGCGGGTGCTGTGCGTCGTGGTTCGCCGCACCGTCCACTTCCGGCAAGGCTCCCAGGCGGGTCGCGCGACGTGGATCACGCGCTCGCAGATGCTGGACGCCACCGGACGCGATTCCGAAGCCGTGAGCCGCGCCGTGGACGCCCTGGTTCAGCGGCACCTGCTTTCGGTGTGTGACGAGGCTGGGCGCCCGCTCGACACGCCGCCGTCTCGCCGTGCGGCTCGCGGCCAGCAGCTTTTCGCGCTGCACCCCCAGCTCCTGCGCTCGCTGGGATTGGGAGGGCAATCTGTTCCAGACGGGAACAAGTTCTCATCCAACGGGCGCAAAATCGAACACGGCTCCAGGGAAGGTGAGGCCGTAAAACCGAACACCCTTAAAGAAAAGGCTATGAAGAAGCAGGCTGATTCAAAATCTGGAAGTCTCTGGCGCGAAGCCCGCGAGGTCTTCGACGGCGGCGGTGCCGCCTCGGGAGACACCGTGTCGCGCGGCGAGCAGCCTTCCTTCACTGACTGGAAGCAAGACGCCCTTCTCAGCGACTTTTTCGCGCTGTTCCAGAAGTGCTACGGGCTCCGCTTCGGGCTCCCGGCTCCCCAGGCTCCGCTCACGGCCTCGCAAGCCGACCAGTTGCGCCAGCGGTGGAGCGAAGAAGGGGCGGAGAAGATCGAAGAACTCTTGGATTGCTTCTTCACGCTCGATTGGCTCTGGCTGGTGAAGCAGAACTACTCGCCGGGTGCCTTCGCTTCCTCGTTCAACCTGCTGCGCCTGACCTACAGCAAGAAGGGCTTCCGGCGGCCCACCAGCCCGCGTGCCCCTCCTCGGTCAGCGCCGCCGCGAGGTTGATCGCCGTGGTCGTCTGCCCGCCGCCCTTCTGGTTAATGATGCTGATGACCATGCAGCCCTTAGTTTACCGCAGGCATTCCGGGTGGCTGGAGCAGACTTGCGGCCTGCAAGTACTGGGAGAGCGCCGGACATCACTCAGCGCCTGGTTCAGCCGTTGATTCCTCGCTCGCTTCTTCGACCGTCCACCCGGCGTCCAGCAGAGCGTCGCGCTCGCGCTCCAGCTCGCGGCGCAAGTCGTCCTCACTCGGAAGATGGAGCTGGTAGCGCGAGGCGAAGACCTGCTGGGCGCTGCCGGAGAGGGTGTAGCGCACGACGGCCTCGTTCTTGTCGGTGCAAAGGATCAGGCCGATGGACGGGTTCTCGTCCTCGCGCCTCTCCTCTTTCTCGTAGTAGCCGGTGTAGAGGAGCATCTGGCCGATGTCGGCGTGGGTGAGGCGGCCCACCTTGAGGTCAATGAGCACGAAGCAGCGCAAAGCGCGATGGTAGAGGACAAGGTCGATGCGGAAGTGGTCGCCGTCTATGGTGAGCCGCTTCTGTCGCGCGACGAAGAAGAGGTCGCTGCCCATCTCCAGCAGGAACTCCTGCAGCTTGTCCACCAAGGCCGATTCGAGATCGCTCTCCTGCCAGCCCGCGCGCTCCGGCAGGCCGGTGAACTCCAGCACGAACGGGTCGCGCACCAAGTCGGACGGCTCGAAGGCCTCGGCTCCGCGCTCGGCCAGGGCGCGCACGCCTTCGGGTTCGCGCGAGAGAGCCAGACGCTCATAGAGCAGCGAGGTGATCTGGCGCTCCAGGTCGCGCGTTGACCACCGCGAGCGCGCCGCCTCGATTTCGTAGAAGGCTCGCGCGTGGGCATTGTCGACGCGCGCGAGGTGGCGGTAGTGCGTCCAGCTCAATTCAGGACGCAGCGCGTCACGAATTGGGAAGGCGTTGTAGAAAGCGCGCATATTGCGCAGGTTGGATACGTCGAAGCCCTTGCCGAACTCCCCTGCGAGCTGGACGGACAGCGTTTCAAGCAGCCTCTGGCCGTAGCCAGCGCGGGCCTGGCCCCGCTGCTCCTCCTCCACGATCTCGCGCCCGATCTCCCAGTAGGCTCCGACCATCGCCGCGTTGACCGCGCTCAGGGCCTGGCGCCGCGCCTGCAACAGCGTCTCGCGGATGCGGGCCACGACCTCGGCAGCTGAGGGAAGCAGGTCCGCTTCGCCGGGATTCGATGACAGGGAAGAAGATGGTGTTGGTGTTGCGAGCTTCGGATTCAAGGGCTTTGGAGGCATGGCGCGTTAGGTAAAAGCTCAGTTTACGTCAGCTCCACAGTAGCAGAACCGCATCGGAAGTCGACTCAGGGCAATCGCATCAGAAGTATTTTGTGTAGTTTTGCCAGCACAGACTGGCGTTTGCACAACGAGATAGCTCCTTGGCAACTGCAGGTTTCAGCCGTGGAACTTGCACAAAATACTTCTGATGCGATTGCCCTGAGTCAAATATCTGGCGGCTTGGCCGGGCTTACAAATCCGGGCAAGTACTTGCACTGTTCCGCGCGCGCAACTCGGCTGGTGAGCGCCCCTGTTAACCGCTATCGTGGGAACGCAAAGAGCGCCGCGAGCCGTATGCCCGCGGCAAATCTTTCCGCTCTTTGACAGCAAGGAGACAGAATGTCCCCACCCGTAGAAGTGGAGCAGGCAACTGCCCCAGCCGCCAAGAACAGCAAGGCTCGTGACCATTGGCAGATCGAGATGCTCCCCGTAGAAGCCATCGTCCCATGCCCCTTCCAACCCCGGCTTCTCTTCGATTCCGCAGAGATGTCTGAGCTGGTCGAGAGCGTGCGGGCGAACGGCGTGCAGCAGCCCATCCTGGTGCGGCCCCGCAAACCGGATTCAGATGAGAACGAGGGCAAGCCCAACGGCGCTGTCCGCTACGAACTGGTCGCTGGAGAGCGACGATTGAGGGCCAGCAAGGAGGCTGGCCGCAAGAAGATTCCCGCCATCGTGCGGGCCGAGATGACGGATGCGGTGGCGGCGCAGATTGCCATCGCCGAGAACGTGCAGCGATCCAATCTGTCGGCCATCGAAGAAGCGCGCGGCTACAAGCAGCTCATGCTCCGCTTTCGGATGACTGAGGAGCGCATCAGCAAGAAGATGGGCGTCTCGGTCGCCAAGATCCGCGAGACCATGAAGCTGCTCGCCCTGCCCGAGGAGGTGCAGGCGCTCTTGATCGGGCGCAAGCTCACTCTCTCGCACGGTCAGGCGCTGCTGCCGCTGGCTCCGCACGAGCAAGCCTGCATCTTGGTGGCGCAGCACGCGGTCGCCCATGGCGTCACCGCGACTTCGCTGGCCCAGACGCCGCTGCCCAACGCGGCTGACCTGAAGCGCAAGGGGCTGCTGGTCGAGATCGACTACAAGTCGAAGTTCGACGTGCGCGTGTGCGCCCAGTGCCCGCACAAGGCCTACGTGCGCAACACTGGCACCTATGGCACCTACTGCCTCAAGCCGGACGAGTGGCAGAAGAAGCAGGAAGCGGCCATCGAGCAGCAGAAGGACGAGGCCGCCCGCGCCATGCACGAGGCCCGCGAAGCGGCTTCGGGCGAGGGCGACGTGTCGCGGCTCGCGCCCGGCACCTACCGCGACCTGCGGCACGCCGCGCTTCCTTCCGGTTGCACGGGCAACTGCCCCTGCCACCGCGAGGTGCGCGATCCGTCTGATCCCGCCCACACGGTTTCGGTTTGCCTCGACCCCAAGCGCCTCGCGGAGCTGAAGGAAGAGGAGCGGCGGGCGCACGAGGAAGCCCGGCAGCAGCGTTTCACGCAGTTATGGGAGCAAGCGATGGCCTCGCTCAAGGGCGAGTGCGAGCAGGGCGCGCCGCGTAAGCTGGCCGCGCTGCTGGCGGCTCCCGTCCTGCGCGGCGAGCGCGTCGGCTACGGAAGCCGCGAGAACTGGGAAGTGCTGACTCAAAGCGTCGCCCGAGAGCTCGGCGTGCGATTGCCCTGGGAGACGCTGTTCGATTCCCACGGGGACGGCGCGGTGCTCACGACGCTGGAGTCGGCGCTGGCACGTCCTGACAGGGACGGCCAATCGTCGGATGCGCCCGAACTGGACGGCGCGCTCGATCCCACGCGACTGCTTCTCCTCGCCACGGGCCTGCTGCTCGCGGACGAGGCGCGCGGCGCGATCCGCTGGGGCGGCGAGACGCCGCGCCTGGCGTTCGTGCTGGGCTTAGAAGAAACCGCTCAACCCGAACTGGACATGGAGGATGATGCGCCGGAGCCGCAAGGCTCTGCCGACGACGTCCCAAGTACTTCCTCCCAGCCGTGGGCTGAAGACGAGAGGGAAGAGGAGGCTCCCACAGAAGAACCCGACTACGAGAATTGATTTTGAAGCTGGCGATCATCGCCCCGCTTCCACCGCTCTGACCCAGGCCGCACGCGCAGCCTTGGGCTCCCCGCCCGCACATCACACCGATGCGCGGGCTTTTTCTATGCGGATTGCGGCTCCGATTGCGCCCGAGCAACCCTTCTCGTGCCGCCGCGGTCGCTGCGCTACGGTGAGCGGGAAGAGCGCGGCTGGAGGCAATCGCTTCCGCCGCAAACCACTCTCTTCGCACGTTGAGAATCCGATTTCGAAGACGTGAAGAGGATCGCGATGAACCGCGAGACAAGCAAGCGAACCCTGAGCCTCGATGAGGTTCACGAGCGCGTGCGCGCGCAGGCGCAGGGGCACTGGGACATCTCCGTGCCCCGCCACGAGCTGCTGATGCAGGACGGGCAGTTGCTGCTCCCCCACAACGGGAACAACGGCCACCCGGACACGCTGAGGCCGACGACATGGGCCACGGCGCAACTGTGCCAGAGGCTGAGCATCCCGACTTCCTACTTCCGGCGTTGCCCCGCCGAATTGCAAGACGCGCAAGCCAACCACTGGCTGAGGCGCGGAGCCGAAACGGGTGGGGATGGCGCCAACAGCGGGGCTCACAGCGACAGTGAAGGCCACGGCCACGGAAGCTGCAACGGCCACGGCAAGGGGCACGGCCCTGAGAAGTGGCTGCTGCGAGCCGATCACTCGATGCTGCGCGGCGTCCTGAGCGAGCACTACAGCCCGCTGGACAACACGCAGCTCATGGATTCCCTGCGCCCGCTGCTCAACGGACACTACCGCGCCGAATGGTTCGGGCTGTCCGACGAGGCGCTGCACCTGCGGGTCATCGACCCCAGCCTGACGCGCGACGTGCTGCCCGATGACGCCCTCTCCGCAGGCTTTCACCTCAGTAATTCTGAGGTGGGGCGACGCGCCGTCACGGTGGATGCTTGTATCTACCGTTTGGTGTGTTCTAACGGATTGGTGGCTATGGTGCGCGGGAAGTCGCTGCTTCGGCAGCGGCACATCCACGTTTCACAGCCCCGGTTCGAGGTCGCGCTCGAAGAGGCCGTTGGCGAAGCTGTTCGCACGGCTTCGGGCTTCGTGGAGCAGATGAAACGCGCCACGCAGCAGCCGGTGCGCGATGTCGAGAAGGCGCTCGAACGCCTGGGCATCCGCATGGGCCTGAGCCAGAGCGTGCTGGACGCTGCCAGGCGGTCGATGCTGTCCGAACGACCCGACCAGCAGACCTCGTTATACGGCCTCATCAATGGCCTGACGAGGGCCGCTCAGAGCCTTCCAGACGAGAACCGCTACGACCTGGAAGTACTTGCGGGGCGCCTGGCCGAAACCGGGCTGCGAAGTCTGGACGGCGATGGCCCCCGCAGGCGCTCCCGCCCACGCTCCCGCAACGGTGAGCCGGACGCGGAAGAGGCTTGGTCGGCGGTAGACGCCGCCGAGGAGATGTTCGAGGCCGAGGTCGCGGGCGCAAGTACTTCGGCGGGCCGCGAGGTGGAGCGATGAGACTTTCCGCCTCGCGGCTCAAGACGTATTTGACCTGCCCACGCCAGTTCCGCTACCGCTACGTGGACGAGATGCCAGCGGTGCCAAGCGGCCCGCTGGTGTTTGGGCAGACGATGCACGCGACGCTGCGCTGGCTCCACGAGAGCCGGATCGTCAGTGGCGCGCTGCCCGATACGGGAAGCGCCATGCGGGTGTTCTGCCGGCTGTGGCACGAAGCGCTGCTCCAAAGCGAGCCGCTCTTCAAGCCCGGCACCTCGGCTGACGACTGCGTGGCCAGCGCCCGCCGGATGCTGGCCATCCACCTCAAGTTCAGCGAGTGCTCACCGCCTCCGCTACTGCTGGAGTTCCCCTTCGAGATCGCTGTCGGCGAGCACGTCCTGTTCGGCATCCTCGACCGCGTGGATGAGAGCGGTGGAGGCCTCTTGGTCACGGATTACAAGTCGGGGAACCGTAAGCCCTCGCCGCGTGATGCGCAGAGTGATCTGCCGCTGACGGTCTACGCTTACGCCGTGCAGACGATGTTCGGCGTTCCTGTCGCGCGGGTGGCGTTCCACCACCTGCGCGACGGCGTGGACATTTGCGGCACGCGTAGCGAGGACGACTTCCGTCATCTCACCAGAGAAGTTGTGCCTACCGTGGCGAAGGGCGTGGCAAGGGAGCGGTTCGCGCCCAAGCCGGGCTTTTGGTGCCGGATGTGCGATTTTCGCGAGCTGTGCCAGGCCGAGGGCCTGGCCGAGACGAACAAAGGAGAAGAACGATGGCCTACGCCGTCCGGTTGACGATCAGCAGCACAAGCAAAGTGAGCCTGGGATCTCAGTCCCAGGAGGTGGGCGTCTCGCTCACCTACGAGCTGGAGCGCGAAGACACCGACCTGATGCAGGTGGTCGAACAGAAGGCCGCCGAGGTAGCGCGCGCCCACCACGGGACATGGCGCCGCATCCGCGACGAGAGGAAACGCGAGGCGCAGGACGGGAAGAGTAGCGCACCGCCCGCCGAAAGTGAGTCCTCGCATGAAGCGGAGGGCGACGAGTCTCCGCCCAGCACCTCAGTTCAGCAGAACGCCGTCCGGCGCCTGCTGGATCGGGCCGGGCTGAGTGATGAGCAGGTCGCTGAGGCAGCGCAGGTGCGCTTCGCCTCGGACGACCTTGCCTCGCTCACTGTCGCACAGGCGGCGCGCGTGCTGCTCGCCCTGCAACGCCACGAGCGCGAGAAGGTGCAAGCCGCCCGCGCCGCGTGAGCGCATCCTTGTTATCTTCGAGACGGTTTCGACTTTTAACCCTGTTGGCAACAACTGCCAGCAACACGAGTTCCGCCCGCGCCTTCACCGGTGCGGGCTTTTTCGTGCCTCAAGCTGCCTCCAAGTACTTGCAGGCAGGCATCGTTGCTTGACGGCAACTGTTTTTGGCTTTGGTAGCCGGTTATGGCAGAGTCGAGACCATGACACTCCCCACTCCCACCCCGGCCGAAGTCCAGAGCTTCCGCGCTTTATATGAGGCGGACTTAGGTGTAGTGTTGAGCGAGGAGGAAGCCTGGGAAGCCGCCACGCGGATGCTGCGGCTCTTCTGCCTGGCCACCTACGGCCAGCCCGCTCCCTCCTCCTCACCTACCTCTAACTCCTCTCCATGTCCTACTTCCTTTACGTCCGCAAAAGCCAGGAAGACGACGCTCGCCAAGTTCAGTCCATCGGCGACCAGCTGAAGCTCGGCCACGAGCTGGCCGCCACGTCCGGCATCACCGTCGCCGCCGTCTTCCAGGAAGCGCGCTCGGCCAAGAGGCCGGGGCGCCCTATTTTTAACGAGATGATCGCGCGCATCGAGGCGGGCGAGGCCGACGGCATCATCGCCTGGCACCCTGACCGCCTCGCGCGCAACGCCGTAGATGCAGGCCTTCTCATCGACCTGCTCGACCGCGGCAAGCTGCGCGACCTCAAATTCCACTCGCACAAGTTCGAGAACACGCCCGAAGGCAAGTGGATGCTCTCGATCCTGCTGGGCCAGAGCAAGTACTTCGTGGACAAGCTGAGCAAGGACGTGCGGCGCGGGCTGCAGTCCAAGCTGGACAAGGGCCACTACCCGCAGTTCGCCCCGCCCGGCTACATGAACGACAAGGACGCGCACACCATCGTCGCCGACCCCGAGCGCTTCGAGATGGTGCAGCGTGCCTTCAAGCTCTTCCTGAGCGGCACCCACAGCGCGCCCGAAGCCTTGGGCGTCCTGAATGATGCTTGGGGCTTCCGCACCCGGAAGATGCCGCGCTCAGGCGGCAAACCATTAGCGAGATCCGCGTTTTATCGGATGCTGTCCAGCGTGTTCTACACCGGCATGATGGAGAGCAGCGGCCAGCTCTACCAAGGGCAGCACCCGCCCATGCTCACCCAGCACGAGTTCGACGGGATGCAGCGCCTGCTGGGGCGCGGCAAGGTCAACGTGCGCCAGAAGCGCGACTTCGCCTTCTCCGGCCTGATGCTGTGCGGCACCTGCGGTTGCCGCATCACGGCGGAGGAGAAGGTCAAGCACTATCAAGGGGACGGGGCGCACGCGCACCTACGTCTACTACCACTGCACCAACGGCAAGGGCGGCTGCTCCAAGCAGAGCATCACCGAGGAGGAGGTCGAAGCGCAGGTGCGCGACCTGCTGGCGAAGGTGACGCTGCGTCCCTGGGTGGCCCAGTGGTGCCTCGATCCGGCCCGCCGCTGGCACGCCGAGGAAAGCGGCCTCAACTTGACCGCCACTGAGGCGCTGCAGAAGGCGCTGACCTCAACCCAGCGCAAGAAGTCCGCCCTCTTCGACGCGCGCCTCTCCGACCCCGACCTCTTCTCCGACGGCGAGTTCAAGGAGCAGAAGGAACGTTTGCAGGGCGAGATCAATGGCTTGATGAAGCAGATCAAGAAGGCCGAGGCAGAACTGGAGCGTGTGCGAACGACGGTAGAGAACGTCTTCGACTTCGCTGTGAACGCGCGCCGCAACTTCGAACTGGGCGACGCGCGGCTGAGGAGGGAGATCGCAGGGCAACTAAGCGTCAAGTACTTTCTCACTCTGGGAAAGCTCCAAATCGACCCTCATCCACTGTTGGTGCCAATACTCACTTTCGAACCCCAAGAAAGTGGCTCTGGAAACAAGAAAGACGGCTCCGATGAAGCCGTCCGTCCCTCTTGGCTGGGGATGTGGGACGATGTTCGAACCTCTGCTTGGGAATATGAAGGGCACTTCGCGAGGATCCGGTGGGAAGCGCTTGTGGCGGCTTGAATGGCATCAAGCCGCAGTGAAACCGCAAGGCCAGCAGGGTCGCGGGCAAGCAACTTCCTTCAAGTGCGCCGCAGCTTGCGGTTAGGAACTCCGGGGCTCGAGCGCGGGGATTGCCTTGACGGGAAATCTTGGCGCCCCGGCCCGAAACCGTCAGCGCCACGGCCCTTCGATATCCCGCGCCCCGTGCAGCACCCGCACTATCCGCACCGCTTCCTCCTCCGCGACGTAGAAGATCACGTAGCGCCCCGAGGGAAACGAGCGCAACCCCGGCGCCAACTCGGGGCGCTGGCGTCCCATGAGGGGCGACTCCAGCAGCAGATCAAGCCTGCCCCCGGCCTCATCGAGCACCCGGTCGGCTGCCGAGGGATCGCCCGTGGCGATGAACTCCCAGATCTCCCGCAGGTCGGCGAGGGCCGCAGGGGAAACGATCAGCTGCCTCATCGCGGTTGGCCGCTTTTCGCGTTCGCGGATGCCTTGACCTCGTCAGCCAGCGCCCGGGAAGAAGAAAAGGCCCTGCCCTCGCCCCGCTCCAGCTGCGCCGCGCCCACGGCCACGTCCCGGCGCAGCTCCTCCAGGCGGGCTTCCCGCAATGAGTCCTGTTCCCGCAGCAGGCGCAGCGCCTCGCGCACCACCTCGCTGGCCGAGTTGTACAGCCCGCTCCTGACCTTCTCCCCCACCATCTTCTCCAGCTCGGGCGTCAAGGACACGTTCATCATGCGGCTCCTTTACTTCTAAGTACTTGGAGCATAAACCCGCACGCGAGGAATGTCAATCTTTGACATCGAAATCCTTCCGGCGTTCGGCCGGGTCGGGCGGGTCAGGATGGCCTGGCAGTGCGCGGCGTTGGCCTACGGCCACTTGGCGGGCTCGGCGTCCAGGCGCGCCACCACATCAGGGGCACGATGAGCACCTCCCGTAGATCGTGCTCACGCTGAGGAGCTTCTTCCTTCATCAACCACAGATACGGCGCCAGAAATGCCCATTCCTCATCGCTCACATCACTCGGGTACCCGCTGCGGTTCATACTACGTAGGTCTACAAAAGTGCATATCGCACTCTAAAGTGGGCTTTGGGGAGCATTGGAACAGTAAGTGTCCGTAAGGCTTTGTTTTTTGGCTTGTGCGAGCAAGCGTGAGACCGTGGCGCGATGAACTTTAAACAACCGCGCGGCTTGGGCTGGCGAATGATTTCCGCTCTCAACCAGTCGAACGATTTCCAGCTTTTGTGCGGCGGTGAGTTTGTTTGGGCGACCCATATGTTGACCTTGGTCGCGGGCGGCCTGCATTCCACTTTTCGTGCGCTCACGGAGGGCTGAGGCGCTGTCCAGGCTGGACTGCAGACCGGAGAAGCGAACCAGGTCGCCGATCCAGACGAAGGCCCGGCCCTCGCGCGTGAAGAGCGCGGTTGTGCTGGGCATAAGCTGGCCGTCCAGCGTGACCATCGCCTGCTCGTCGTCCCAGCCCAGCTCAAAGCCCAGAGCCTGCGCCCAGGCCAGTGCCTTGCAGTAGGCGCGCCCTTGCTGAACCGGCATGATGGCGATGGCGCGGTCGTTGAGGAACAGGCGCAGCGTCTGCTCGGGCGCAGCGGCAGACGGCAGTCGCCCAATGAGGTCGTAGTGGCCGAACTGGTCGAGCGTCCGGTAGCCCTTGGCTCCGCTCACGCGCCCGATGGCGGTGCTGCTGTTCTCAGCCACCAGGCCATCACCCACGCCAGGCACGTAGTCCACGTAGACCCCGATGTGGCCCGCGCCGCCTGAGCCAACCAGCTTGACCAGGTAGTCGCCGGCTTGCGGAGCGTCGGCAGCCGTGAAGCCGGCATCGCGCAGGTTCTCGCCGGTTTCTACCGCCGTGCCGCCGAACAAGCCCTGATATTTCGGGCCGTAGAGCTTGCGCGTGCCGCAGCGGGAAAAGCGGGAGCACATATGCTTGCGCTGCACGCCGGGGTCGGTGGGATAGTTGGGGTTGTCGGCATCTAAGGCGTCGTCTGTGACGGCATCAATCAAGGCATTTGCTAAAGCAGGGTTCATAATTGACCTCAAGAGTCAGACGTATAAATAAAGAGGTGTGGCTGGTTTGGCTCACTGGCGAGAAATCAGAGGCTCCACGAAGGCGTAGTAGCGGGGATCGCGAGCGTCATCCAAACAGTTGCTGTACTTGAGCACCTTCAGCTCGGCTCCGTTGAGCACATCATGGAGCGAGGCCCGCTTGCCCAGGGCCTTGCTTGAGCTTTGCCCGTTCGGGTTGAGCGGAGGCAGGCCCAGCAGGGAGCGCAAGGATGTGGCTTCCAGCCAAAAGGTCTCGCGTGCCATCTGGGCGCCTGGCACGGTGTGGTAGGAAAAGCTTGGCCCGTGGCGCAGGGCGATGACGAGCCGGGGCACGGTAGTGGACGCCTGATCCTGCTTAACCGTCTTCAGATCAGCCACCTCCCAGTGCATACCATTGGGCACGGCGTTGGGCGCGTCTAACCAGTCGCCGCTCCAGGTGAAGCCGTAGTGATGGAAGACGGCGTTGAGCACATGATTCTCGATGCTGGCGCCACTGCCGTAGGGGTTGATGGACGCGTTGAGGTCGAAGGATACGCCCCAAGAGTGCGAGGAGAGGGCGAGCCGTGGATTCCACGCTTTGTGTCGTGGCACCCACAGCCCGTCGAAGGAGTGGATCAGGCGCCACAGGCCGAGGTGGGCGACTTGGGCAAAGGCCGCCTCCAGAGGCTCCTTCACCTCGCGGTGGCAGCACGTCACCACGTCGTCTCCCTCGCCGTTGGCCCTCGCCAGGCGGCACGAGACGATGTTGTCTCGCACCCAGTCGGCGTCCACCTGGACTCGCCCACTTCCAATTTCTTTGTGGCCGAAGTCGCCGAAGATCTCACGGCGCCCGGCCTCATCCAGAACCGATAACCTGCTTCCTCTCATTCTAAACCTCTTCTCCCTGCTCCATAGCGGATCAGGCCCAGCTGCAAGTACTGGGGCCAGTTCTCTCAGGCGGCTGGAGGCTTGGCCTCGTCGCTGCTTTGCACGCTGCTCTTGGCCTCGGGGCGCTCAACCGTGGAGGTACGCGCCAGCAGGCTGCCCAGCGCACCCACAGCCGCCCCGCCCAGGGCGCTCAGCGGATCGGGGATGCTGCGGCCCTCGTAGGCCAGTAAGATCACGCCGCTGATGGTGATCAGGCCAAACAATCCAATAAAGGCAACCACCATCTGAACCGTCAGGCGATCCGTGCTCATAAGGAACCTCGTCTTGATAAAGAGCCTGCCTCCAAGCGCGGCGCAAGTACTCGCACACGCCTGGAGGCGGCAATCAGGGGCGCTCGATGCCGAACTGGTACAGCTTGTCCATGAAGCGCGCCCACTCGCTGGGCTTGTCCGGGCTCAGGTAGTGGATGTGGAACAGGCCGCCGCCCCACAGCGAGAAGTCGTCCAGGTGCTCGAACGAGGACAGGAAGGAAGCGGGCTCGGGGAACAGCCCGGCCAGACGGTGGCACAGGGCCAGGCACCGGTCGCCGAAGCCGCCCTCGTAATCCGCAGCCTGGCTCAGCAGCTCGCGAGCCTGAGGGTGCGACAGGGCGCGCAGCATGGCTGGCTGCGAGGTGAGGCTGACCTCCCACTCGTGGCTGGCCAGCGCTCTTCCCCGCGGACAGAGCAGGTGCCCGGCTCCCACCTGGCGCAGCATCTTCTCGTAGGCCGGGTTCACCTCGGAGCACAGGTGCCCGATCAAGTGGTGCGGCTCCCGCCAGTCGCAGGAGCCGTCCAGGTGCGAGAGCAGGCCGCCCACGTCCGTCACCGAGTCGTCGTCCACGCGCAAGAACCAGCGCGCGCTCCCTAGGTCGCGCAACGTCATGGCGTGGTAGGACGCGTAGATCTTGCGCGCCGGGTGGTCGCTCTCGCCGTTGAGCACGATGACCTGCTCAACCCCGTCCCAATCGCCCTCCTCGACCTCGAAGGTGCCGGCCAGCAGCACCACGCGCACGCGAGCGCGCCCGATGTTGAGCAGGCCAAAGCGCCGGAACATCTCCAGGCGCTCCAGCCAACGCCCCTCGGGATGCACCGGCACCAGCACCTCCAGGTCGAAGACCTCGCCCGCCTGGCTCGTGCTCCCGCTGCTCCCGCCCTCCCGATGGATGCTTCTCGGGTTGCAGCGGCTGTTCGGGAATCGCAAAGCGCTGGGCGCGAGCGAAGCAGCTCGCTCTGTAGTCTGTTGCATCTTCTATTCAACTCCTCTTTTGCGCGTATCCTGTGGAATCACACGCATCACTGAAACCTCTTTAGATTCTGTGGAGTGCTCTGAGCAGGCACAAGGCAGCCGTCTAAAAGCCGTTCAATAACCGTCTAAAGTTTTTGCTGCCCGCCTCCGCAAGTACTTGCGCAAGTACTTGCGGAGGCGCGCGAGGTAGGATCGCGCCTTCAACCGCGCAGAGCGCGGCAGGCGTTGATGCCTTCGCGGTCGAGGAGGTCCAGGCGCAGGGCCTCGTAGGTCAGCGCGTCCGGCTCGACGGGGAAGCCTTGGTAGCCGAGGGCAACAGCGATCTGATGCCCGTGCCTCGTGTTCCAGGAGCCCGCGCCGTAAGTGGCGTGCAGGGCGTGGCCGTAGCGCCAGTTGCTCAGCCGCAGGCCCTCGTAGCCCAGGCGCCGCAGCCGCACGCTGGTGACCATCTCGTCGCCTCCATACTCGCTCAGCGACTCTTCGAGCCCGCCCATGTGAGCGAAGGCCGCGTGCGAGATGGCCCAGCAGCAGCCCGCGATGCCCGGAGCCTCGGGAGCTTCTTGAGGGGCTTGCGAGGCGTTCAGGCTGTGGCCCCCGAAGTTGTTTCCAAAGTCGCCCAGGTGATCGCCGGCGTAAATCGCGCCGACATGAGGGTCGCGGGCCAGGCGCAGCAGGCGGGCGAGCAGGCCGGGCGCGTTGAGCACCACATCGTCGTTGATGATCAGCAGCACCTGGCCCTGGCTCTTCATGGCCGCGCAGTTGATGGCCTCCTCGTAGGAGAAGGGCTCCTGGCGATACTCGGCCACCACGCCGGGCAGCGGGCAGTCGCCCTCGCCGTTCCAGGCCCACACGAACTCGACGGGCGCCCTGTGTTCCTCAAGGACTTGCGAGGACAGGACGGAGCGCCGCATCCTCTGCGCCAGGTGCGGCGAGCGCGTCGGGCACAGGACGGAAACCATCGGAATCCAGGTTGGCGGAACCGAAGGCCGGACGCGCACCTGGCCCTTCGGGCTCAGGTGCGCGCTGCCTTGGCGAGCGGGCTGCGCGCCCAGCGGTGAGGCCAGGGGCCACAGAGCGCGCACCTGCTCGTGCTCGAACCGCTGGCGCTCGTGCTCGGTGCGGTGCGGCGGGCGGTGGATGGGCTCGTGCAGCAGGTTCAGGCCGCGCGCTTCGTTGGCGTGCAGGGCGTCCAAGTCCTGGTAAGTGCCGGCCTCGACCATGCTCAGGCCGCTGCTCAGGCTCAGGTAGGGCGGCGCGTAAGAGTCGGGCGAGCGCGGGCCGGAGCTTGGAAGGCTCAAGGCGGCGTAATCGAGGTCGCTGGGCGTGCGATCCAGCTCGTGCTGCAGGCGGAGGAAGCGGCGCGTCCACTCGATGTGCTCGAAGCCCCAGCCGCTCAGCCGGGTGTCAAGGAAGCCCAGCTCCTCCAGGAACCGGCGCGAGATCACGCTGCACTGGGCCGAGACGTGCAGCGAGCGCCACGGGTCCTGAGGGGTGCCGCTTCCGCCCACCAAGTACTTGCGGACGAAGGGCGAGAGGTAGTTGGCGTGCCCGTGCAACCGCGCGGCTTCGGCCCAGGCCCCTTCCCAGCCGTCCTCAGCGGGCCAGCAGTCGTCTTCGAGCAGCACGATGGGGTCGCACTGGGTCTGGCGCAGCAGGTAGAAGAGCGCCCGGTTCTTGTTCCAGGCGCAGCCCGCGTTGCGCCCGGTGACGACCGGGATGCCGCACTCGCGCGCCCAGGCCGAGCTGCCATCCGTGCTGCCGTCGTCGGCGATGACCAGGTGGAAAGGCGACTTGGTGTGGCGCTCGATGGCCTCGACGCACCCTTGCAAGGCCGCCACGCGGTTGTAAGTCACCACGCCGATGCCCAGGCCCGACCCGGCTCTCGCGGGCCGAGGATCCGCCCGCCATCCGCGCTCCAGCCCGGCAGGCGCAGAGACGATTTTCCCATCGGGAGCACCGCTTTGCGTCTGATTTGCCCCCAGACCATCTTCTAAGCTGTTCATCAAATAGCGTCCTTCGTTCTAAATCAAGTACTTGCAGCAGAGCGCGGGGGCTCTACGTTGGTTGCCCCTCGTTATCGTCGAGCGGCGGGGATGGTAAAGGGTCTGTTGCGGACGTGCTCAGGCGTCCTGGCACCAGGTGCCGCCCCAGCGGTGGACGGCGTAGGCATCGGGAAAGGAGCCGTGTCGCTGCTCCCACTGCGACCAATGGCAGGGGTAGAAGACCCATGGGTCGAGCAGCTTCACCTCGGGGTGCCGTTGCGCGACCTGGGTGAAGAACCAGGGGCCTGTCTCGCCGACGGCGTCCCACAGGATGTGCTGCCGAGCGGAGCTGCGGATGGATTCGGGAATGGACGCCACCGCGTCCCTGAGCAGAGGATGGCCGGAAGTGCACCCGATGATGGCGTTCCCCAGAGCCTCGGCGCTCTCGCGCCCGGCGAAGGCCTCGGCATCGGCGATGAGCGCCTCGATGTTCTTCTGGCACTCCATGTCGATGTCGAGGTAGACGCCCCCGAAGGCCAGTAGAAGCTCGTAGCGCAGGATGTCCGAGCGGCGCCCCATGTCCCCGGCCTCGTCGAACTCCTTCTGGTTCACCAGGGGCGGCAAGTTCTCATCCGTCCACAGCTTCATCTCCCAGCCGGGATGGTGCTGCAGCCATCCCTCTCCAAACGGAAGCGCATAGTCGGGCATGGGCTTGGAGCCCAGCCAGATCCGGTGAAAGACCCTGGGTATTTTCATAAGTTGTCCTTCCAATAAATGGCTCTGCTAATAATCGGCTCTGCGCGATAACGGTTACGAAGCCGCATTGGGTGCGGCCCAGGTTCCCCACCAGAGATGCTCGGCGTAGGCATCGGGGTAGAACCGCTTCCGGCCTTCATCCTTCTGTGCGAAGGTGTAGGGCATGAAGTACTTGGGAGGGAAGATGACGATGTCGGAGTCGATCATGCGCCACTGCTCGGTCTTCCACTTGCTGAGGCAGGTGCCGAAGTAGCCCGGTCCTGTCCTGTTTGAGATGGATTCTTGCTCGTGGGCCGCGTAGAAGGTTGCCAGCCCTTGCACGATCTCCTGGAAGAACGGGTGCCCGGCCACCGCGCCTATAAAGGCGATTTCCGGCCACCACCAACGCAGGCCCTGCTCACTGTCCCCGCCATCCCCGTGCGACGAGACGAACGCGCTCAGCTCACCCAGCAGCGGCTCGATGCTGCGATGGCAGACCATGTCCATGTCGGCGTAGATGCCGCCGAACTGAAGGAGCATCTCGTAGCGCAGGATGTCGGCACGGTGGCCCGTGTTGGAGTGGGCATCGTAGAGCGCCTGGTTGTGGAGGGGTGGAACGTTATCACGAGTCCACAGGCGGAAGCGCCACTCCGGGTGGTGGCGCTTCCACGTGTTGATGTTGTCAGCCGCTTCAGGTGGCAGGGGATCGCTACTGATCCAGGTGTGGTGAATAATTTTTGGAATCTTGATAGCGACCCCCATCGGCAGGCTGCGCTTGCTCCATTCCAGGAGAGGCGGCCTCGCCACTGGCCTCGCGAAGCCAGTTGGTGAAGGCCAGGTGGCTCTCCTCTTGGTCGGGGGCGATGCCGTGGATGTGGTGCTTCTCGCCGTAGAAGAGGCTGAATTCGGCGTAGGCGGGACCGTCGGCGAGGAAGGGGCAGTGCGCGGGGCTCAGGCCGGCCAGCCGGCAGCACACGGCCAGCCCGATGTCGCCCCAGTTGCCCTGCATCATCGAGGCGCGCCTCAGGATCTCGCGCGAGCGGGGATCGCACAGAGCCCGCAGCATAGCAGACTGCGAGGTGGCCGAGACCTCCCAGTCGTGCAGGAAGTGCTTGGAGACCAGGTGCGGGCAGCGCAGATCGTAGAGCCACCCGGCGAAGGGCTGGGCCAGGTGGGCGCTGCGCACAGCCGAGGCGATCAGGTGCTGCGGCTCGCGCCACGAGTAGCTCTTGTCCAGGCTGCTGACCAGGCCAGCGACGTTGGTCGAGGAGTCGTCGTCCACGCGCAGGAACCAGCGCGAGCGCCCGATCTCCGCCAGGCCCAGGTTCAGGTAGTAGAGGTAGATCTTGGCCGGAGCCTCGTCGGTGTGGGCGGGCACCACGGCCACTTCGTCCACAGGCCACCCTTCGCCCAAGCCCGGCTCGCTCTGCGTCCCGGCCAGGATCACCAGGCGGATCTTGACGCTGCGTGTGTTGAAGAGCCCGGCCTGGCGGAAGAACTCCAGGCGCTTGCGCCACTTGCCCTCCAGGAAGACGGGCAGGCAGATTTCCAAATCGAATAGTTCCATCATAAATAAAGCCTCGATAAATAGGGTGAGGCTGAGGTGCGACTAAAGGTGCGGCTTGAGAGCAGGAGCGGCGTTAGGCCGCTGCCCCTGCGAGGTTCGGGTGCAGCAAGTGTTTCCTCAAGTACTTGCTGCACCCGAAGATTTAAGCATTGAGGGGCACGAAGAGGGGTGGGGGCACGCTCATCAAGCGGTTGTTGTCGTCGTAGTTGTAGGAGGTGAGCCAGCCGTCCTCCCACTTGGTCTGGCGGTTGCCCGTCGGGTCGTAGGTGTAGGCGATGCTGTAGGCGTCGCTGCCGCTCTTGCGCTCACCCGTGAGCTGATCGGCCTCGTCGTAGTCGTAGGCGAGGATGCTGACTTGCAGCTGGCCACCTGTGCCAATGCTCTGCTCGATGGTCTGCCAGCGGTTGTCGGCGTCATCATACTGGCTCTACTACTCGAAGAGCGTCTGGCCGCCGCTCACGTGGCGCACCGTCTCCTCGCGGCCCGCGGCGTCGTAGACGTGCTGGATGTGCACCCCGTTGGCCTGCGCCTGAGCCAGTTCGCGGCCCATCGGGTCGTATTGGAAGCTGGTGACCTCGCCGAATGGGTTGGTGATCGAGAGCACGCGGCCCAGCGGGTCGGGCGTGTAGCCCGTTGTGCCCGAAGCGTCCGTCATGCTCAGCCGGTTGCCCCCGGCGTCGTAGCCGTAGCCCAGCCCCTGGTTCTGGGCGTGGTAGAACACGCTCGTCACCCGATCCAGAAGGTCGTAGCCGTAGCTGGTCAGGCCCGAAGCATCCGTCACGGCGTCCTGGCGGCCCGCCTCGTCGAAGTGGTAGCCCACCGTCCCGGTGATGTTGCCCAGGGCGTCCTGGTGCTGGATGGCTTGAGTGCGGTTCAAGGCGTCGGGCTGGTAGATCGTGACCTGCCTCTTGGCGTCCTGCGCCCAGGTCAGGTTGCCCACCGCGTCGTGCAGGTAGCTGGCCGTGAAGCCCAGGGGGTTTCGCGTGGACTTCACCTGGCCCGTCTCGTTGTAGTCGGTGTGGAAGGTGTGGCCGCGCGCGTCGGTCACGTCCGTCTGGCGGCCTGCCGCGTCATACACGAAGCTCGTGGTGGCGCCACGCCCGTCGCTCACGCTCAGGGGCTGGCCGTTCTCGTTGTAGACGGTGCGGGTGAAGTGGCCCTTGGGGTCGCGCACTGCGGTCACGCGGCCTCCCGGATCAGGCTCGTAGCTCGTGACGCGGTTCAGAGGCGCCGTGGTCTCGATGAGGCGGCTTGCGGTGTCGTAGCGGTAGCTCGTCACGGCCCCGGCGAAGTCCTGCTCCCAGTCCACTTCGCCCGCCACGTTGTAGTGCGTGGTGCTGACGGAGTGCAGGGCGTTCTCGACCGAGATATGGCGGCCCAGGGGGTCATACAAGTACTTGGTCGAGGCGCGGTTGGCGTCCACCATCTCTTGAAGCTGGCCGCCCACGTTGAAGTGGGAGTCGGTGCGTCCGTTCTGGGCATCCACGACGGCGGTCTGGCGGTTCTCGCCGTCGTATTCGTAGTGGGTGTTGCGGCCCAACGGGCGCAGCACATCGGTCAGGCGGTTGGCCACGTCGTAGACGTTGGTGCTGACGTGCCCCAGAGCGTCCTGCACGTCGGTTAGGCGGTTGGCCTCGTCGAACTTGTAGCTCGTGACGTTGCCGTTGGGGTCTTGCACCCCGGTGCGGCGGTTGGCGTCGTCGTAGGCGTAGCGCGTGACGGCCTGGCGCGCGTCCGTGGTGTCCAGGAGGCGGCCTGAGGCGTCGTAGTGGTTGGTGGTGAGGTATCCCAGCGGGTCGCGGGTCTCCAGAAGGCGGCCCATCGGGTCGTAGCGGTAGCCTGTCTCGAAGCCGCGCCCGTCCTTGGTGGCCTCGGCCTGGCCCAGCGAGTTGTAACGGGTGCCCGTGCTGATGTGGTTGGGGTCAGTGGTGAGGGTAGGGCGCCCCACCTCGTCGTACTGGAAGGTCGTGCTGTGCAAGAGCGGGTCGATGGTCTCCTCCAGGCGGCCCGCAGCGTCGTAGTGATGGTTGGTGATGCGCAGCAGGGGATCGCGCACCCAAACCAAGCGGCCCACGTGGTCGTAGCCGTACAGGGTCTCCCCCGAGGCGGCATCGAGCAGGCGGCTGGGCTTATCGAAGATGTTGTGTTCCCACCCGGTGGAGTAGCCCAGGGCGTCCACCTCGGAGACCTTGCGGCCCAGAGAGTCGTATTTCCTGTTCACTGTCCCGCTGGCCGGGCCGGTCGAGGAAAGCACGTTGCCGTTGTGGTCGTAGGTGAAGTTCCAGGTGTGGCCCAGGGCGTCCGAGCTGGAAAGCACGTTGCCGGCGGCGTCGTAGCTGGTGCCCGAGGTGTGGCCCAGGGCATCGGTGACGCCGGTGAGCCGCCCGTAGCCGTCGTAGGAGTAGCCCGTGGTGTGGCTTAGAGCATCCTCCTGCGCCATGAGCAGGCCGCGCCCGTCATACAAGTACTTGGTGGGATGCTGGAGGGCGTCCAGATGCATTTGCAGGCGGCGCTTCTCGCCTGTGCTGTCGAACGAGCCATCCTGGGAAACCCACGTCAGAGACTCGACCTCGCTGCCGGGGTGCGAGATGCGCACGGGGTTGTTGTAGCTGTCGCGCTTGATGTCCGTCACGCGGCCTACGGCGTCCATAACGCTCAGCACGCAGCCGGTCTGGGCATCATAGCTGTAGCGTGAGAAGCCGCCGCTGGGATCCGAGATCTGGGTGATCTGCTCCTGGCCGTTGCGCCCGAAGCTCCAGCCGTGCCCCAGGGCGTCGCTCCAGCCCGTCCAGTTGCCCTGCTCGTTGACCCAGTGCACCGTGGTTTCGCTTTCGGCATCGGTCAGGGTCGCCTGGCCGCTGAGGTAGGTGTAGACGGTACCTCCCTCGCCCGCCACAGTCCGGGTTACGGCGCGGCCCTTGTCGTCGTAGTTGTAGTAGGTTTCGTAGCCCTGGGCGTCCTGCACACCGACAAGCTGAATCTCGGTGCCCAGCATCTCGTAGTGGTAGCTGGTGATGCAGCCCTCGGCTCCCGTGACCTGGACCAGCAGGGGCTTGCCGTCGGGGCTGGTCACATAGCCAAAGCTCATGGTGCGCCCCGCCCAATCGGTGACGCTTGAAAGCAGGCCAGCCGAGTAGGAAAAGTTGATGCTGCGCCCTACCGCATCGGCGAGCGAGAGCAGCAGCCCGTCCGAGTCGTAGTTGAAGTGGTGCACGTTGCCTACGGAGTCGCGCACCTTGGAGATGGGCACCGACTTGCCGTCGATGTTCAGCGGGTAGGCCGAGACGCGGCCATCGGGCGTGCGCTCAAGCCACAGGCCCTCCTCGTAATCCTGCTCCAAGGTGTTGAAGCAGCCGGGCGTGATGGCTTTGTACTGGCCGCAGCCCTCGTCACGATACTGGACGGCGTGCCCATCGCCGCGCGTCAGGGTGACGACGGTAGGGAGTTCGAGCGAGGCTTGGAGCCTCAGGTCGGTGCTCATCCTCCAGCGGTAGCCCAGCGCGGGCTTGAGCCCAGTGCCGTCCGAGCCGCCGTTGGAAGAGCTGAACGAGTTGTAGAAGGCCACCAGCGACACGTCCAGGCCCAGCGAGGGCAGGTGCCAGCCTCCGCAGCCGGACGTGCCGCCGTCGCTCGAAGCGGCGTAGATCTGGGGCTCGTGCAGCCACTCATCCAGGCCGCGCCAGGGCAGGCCGAGGGGCCCGCCCCAGCCGTCGCTGTGCTCGAAGCCGCTCCAGCCTCCTGAGCAGCCACCGCCCTGGGCGGCGCAGGGCGCGGTCAAAATCAAGTTCCCATGCACATCGGGATGTCGTCCGACACTCATAAATAATCACCTCATAAACCAATGGTTCGGACACTTTTTGGCGGGTCAGAAAGCCTTGCTATACAAGGCTTTCTGACCCTGCCTTGGTCTTGCGGATGCATTCCCTCCAACTCAGGCCTGCCCTGAGTTGGGATTAAATACCGCTCTGGCTGGAAAAACCAAGTGCTGCGCGTTTTTCCGGCCCCAAAAGTGTCCGAACCATTGATAAACACGCCTGCCCGATAAAACCTCACGCAGCAGGTGCACAAGTACTTGCAGGCTCTGCAAGCACCTGAATTAATGCTTCCGGCTCGCGCCGGTGTTGGTTGAGCTGCTTGGCTCAGTCGAAAGCGCCTGCAAGCCCTGGCTCAGGCTCAAGGACTGGCGGCTGTTGATGCCGGCTTAAGGCTCGGCTCAGGGCGCGGATGGTCATGCGGGCGCACGATTCCTTGCCCGGCGGCAGCCCGCCCAGCAGGAGCGAGAGGTCGCCGGCCTCGATCCGCTGCGCCAGGGCCAGGCTCTTGCCGCGCAGCCAGCCGCACAGCCAGTTGCCGCAGGCGATGGCGGCCGGGCACGAGTAGGTCTCAAAGCGAGCCTCTTCAATCCTGTTCTCGCTGCTGTCAGCCTGAGCCTGGACCTGGACGCGCAGGGAGATGCGCATCCAGGGCCCCTGGCCCTCCTCGCCGTCCTGCCCCACCCGGTTGGCATCGGGCAGCGCGCCGCGATAGGTGGGCGAGGCCGCGTGCTCCAGCACTGTTGAGCTAAACATCGGTTTCTCCGTGCTTGTGGCTCCGCGTGCCTACCTTGCCGCAGGAGCCTTGTCGGTGGTGATGGATGTGGCCATCGGCATAGCCGGCGTGCGGCACTTGGTCACGAAGCGCAGGGCTTGTCCCGGCGGGCAATTGCAGGGCACGCATTGGGTGTGGAAGGCGAGCGGCGGCCCAGGCAGTACCACTTTGCGCGGCTGGTTGCTGGATGAATCCATAGTTGTCTCCTTGCTTCTATGAAGCTGAGCTTGATGCTGTGAGGCGTTCACTACACGCTTGCGCTTGAGCTGCTGGGTCCTTGAGAAACGCCGACCCAACGAATCGCGTACCAAGTGCAGGCTTCCAGCCCGGTGAGGTTGAGGCGCTCGCCCGAAGTCACCTGGACATAGCGAGTGACGTATTGGGTGTCGCTGTCCTTCTTGATCTGCAGGGTGAGGTTGACATCGCCTGGCACGCTGCTCGGCGCGATGACATCCACGCTGTTCTGGGTTCGGGTCGCCTCGTCGATGGACGGCTGAGGCGGCAGCCAGCATTGCGTGCAAGAGCTGCTCGAAGATGGGCTGCTCGAAGATGGGCTGCTCGAAGTGCTGTTGCTCGAAGAGCTGGAGCCGCTGGAAGTGCTGTTGCTCGAACTGCTGGAGGGGTTGGACGAGCTGGAAGTTCCCGAAGAGTTGGAGCTGCTGGGAGAGCTACTTGAATTCACAGGCCAGCCCGAGCTGGAGCTGAGGCTGGGTTGCGCGCTGGAACTGCTGCCGGTGCTGTCTACGAAGTAGCCCAGAGTGCCCCGCTGCTTGCGGCGGGGATGAATGGGCTGGAGGAGGGAACAGACTCGATGTCTGTTTCCTCCTCGGAAGTTCTGGAAGTGGGAGG
>JAABUR0100000921.1_pt1 | contig 57633 bp, 57 predicted proteins | sample 5560091 | NCBI WGS metagenome assembly JAABUR01 (sample SAMN10711879, study PRJNA513375) | rock metagenome | isolation source: Antarctica rocks | place: Antarctica: Victoria Land, University Valley sud | reverse complement strand
GATGTGTGCTTCAAGGACGAGAAACCTTTCAAGAATTGGACCGATCAACCGGTTATAATCTGGAACATTGCAATTGCGTTCGCCTTTGTGGAGATGTAAGTCCCAACTCCGCCTTCTACCTAGTAGTGGCTTTGCTGATTGTACTACGTTTCACAGCGTATCATTCGTCGGCTCGGCCTTCCTAGTCTTCAGGGACGAGCGCGCGAGCAAGGTCCCTTCTGGAGGAGTTAGCTACGCCTGAGAAACCCACAATCCTTACCAGCACTTCGTCAGGAAGAAAGGACTTGCAGAGGCTGGCTTCGGAACGAAGGAATAGGGAATTGAGGGACTTATCTACTTTGCGGCGTACTGATACCCACATACGAGCAACGTAGTTGCGGTCTGCGATGACGATCCTTATAAAGCGATTTTTACGACTCTTACAAAGATATTGGCAGGTCTTGAACCACACGTGGACCAGTGCTCGAAACAAGGAAGCGCTGTTCTACTCAACTTTGTTGCGCGACGGCGTTCTTGATTTTTCCATCTCCTAGCGGAAATTTCTCGAGTTCGTCAATGGTCAATACGCGTCAATCTCCCATGACCCCCCTTACAACCATTCCAGCGCATTTCGTGCTTCTTCAGGAACCTCTTCCTCTTTTCCATCCTTGTATTTTCACCCTGTACCAAGAATAACTTCTCGTTATCCAAGAAGAAACTTTCCTGATTACCCACAATCATTGCACTCTCCCAACAGTGGTAGTACAGATGGCCAAGGTAATCAACCGTGGCCTTGACATATCAGCCTTTTCGGTCGATACTACAGATAACTAAGACCCATGGCTGCGGATTTGACAGCATGCCAACTTTCCTACCTGTTTGTTCTTTTGATATCTTCAGATTATTTCAAGTTTTACATCATAACTCTACATCATACCACAGAGAAAGGACGACTTTTTGGATAATACCACCAACGCGCAAATGCTCCAAGCTGTCACCTCGTTACAGTAGTCACTTGAAATCTGTCATCTCTCTGTATCCACACATTCCAATGCTTGCACCGTTTTGGCAATTTGCCAAGGTCGTCGATCTGGGACCTTGAGGTAAGTTGGAGGTTTATCTCGGAGGTTCAACCCATGATTTGACCTATACTTTAATTTCCAGTTCCCCCTCCCCATACTCTTCCCCACACCCACTTCCCTAGTCTATCACCCAAACCAAACCCACCAACCCCACCAAAATATATACCACACCAATTAAGCCAAACCCTCCACTCCCTTTCTCAATCCCCTTTCCCGCTCTTCTTTCTCAAAGGTTGACAATAATATTTTGTTGAAGCTAGTTGGTTCATATTGTTGGTGTTTCGGTGTACGGAGTTGAGGGAAGAAGGGAGGCAAAGGGGAATAGAGGGTGAGGAAAGGGGAGGGAGGGACGGGACGGGAAGTGGTGAGGGGTGAGGTGGATGAGGGCCGGGGAGGTGGAAGGATGGGGGACGGAGGGAGGTAGAGACAGGGGCCAATGCTGGGAAAGAAGGAGGAAGGGGAGAAGAGCCAGGTGGGCTGTCGTTTGGGGGGGGTGTCCGGAATTTGAGGGAAAAAACGGACTTGCTGTCTTCACGGCTGCGGTTCTTGTCTAGGCTGATCAGCATGATGGATTCCGTGTGAAGCGTTAAGGGGTACCTAGGGTCGATAGCAGGGGGGAGTAGAGAGTAGATGTTTAGAGAATTGGGCGCTATACATAGTTCATCTCCGTTGTCCTGATCTTTGATTTCTACCGCCCTCCTGCATCCTGCAAAAGTCTTTCGTTTGGAGTTTATCGGTTTAATGATATCGTTGGGATGGCGACGTTGTTGGGGCTGGAATTGCTAAGTGGGGGGGGGGGTTCTCCGAGGTGTTGTCCACGGAACTTTTGTATCATGGTGGTGACTCGGAGCATCAGAGAAGGTGGGACTTGTGAGGTGGGTCACCCTACAAAGATGCCGTCGTTCTTCCTTGCAGTAAATCAAGTTTGCACCGCGGCTAGATACACGGGTTACGACAACATCACAAGCTATCACAGCACTCTGTTATAGGAAGAAAAGCTGTGTCTCTTACGAAAAAAGGAATTAATGGGACAGAGCTGCTTTACCAAACGTCCTTATCTCTCGTCTAGTCTGGAACTACGGTTTTGGAATGATCGTGACGGGCCCAAATTGGTAAGAACATGAGTGTCATACCGACTTGTGTCCCTTTCTTAAGATCTGTGTTGGACAATCTTCGCCCTGAATGGTCTACCAGTGCACACAAAATGTGGGCACGGGATAGCGATGTGGATCCGTCATCATGGTGCAATGGAGCGGACTGGCTGTGACATAGTTGCGGACGTAAGATCCTCGTGTGTGCACAACGCCGTTGAAGCATCTCCTTGGACTGAACGGTATGGTTGAGCCGCACTACCGTGTCACGTATGGAGTAGAATGATGGGCAGCAGTGAAGATGTCCTGCCTCCTCCAACTACTTCTCCAAAGGACTCTCCTGGCATTTTAAGATGTGGTATCAATTCACGAATGCAAAATAATGAAAGCCTCCCAGCACCCCTTACTGCCTCGCCAGCATCTGCTTCCCAGTAATGACAGCGGAACCGCCCTCACTCTTTTCGCACAAGAGTCAAAAGCGCTCGTAGAAGTCTTGAGCAACAACTTCTGGCTCTCTCTGGCTACCGTTTGGGCCTTTATTCATACTGTCAGAACAGGGGCAACGATGACTATGACAAACGCTTTCTTCTCTCACTCCTGTATTGCACAACTCGGAACCTCAATGCGTCTACTGGGGCCCCCTCGCCGAATTGGGCACGGCAACGAAGCCGTGGGCTAGAATCCGCAGCTCTTCCGTCCTGTCAACGCAGCGGAGGAATTCAATTCCACCAGCGATTCTTAAGATAGGTACCGAAACGATAGCACTGCATGTTCTATGATATGAGGCCTGGTTTTCATCAGCAGCAAGTACTACAGTTGTAATATGAATGAGGGAAGAAGAAATACATCGAATCCGCTCAAATCCGATCTTGATAGCGCGAATGATTACACCCCAGTAAGGCGATAGAACGATAAAACCCGCGCTCGTTCAAGGTATAGTCTTCATTCGCAAAGCTCACCTAAGCCGTAAGTAAAGGTGTCTTGCACCATGCGTCGTATACACAGGCAAAAGACAGAGATAAAATACATTCTGACATGTGAGCAGAAGAACCACTATTGTGCACACGAGGCTGCTGGAGAGTGTTCGGCTCAGGCCCATTCGCTTTCGCCACAAAGCCATGGTCAGACCGTTTCTGCACCTTTGAGCTTCAAACTATTGCACGTGCAGCGTGGTTCGCAGTGCTCAACCTGGCGTGATGGAGGGTTTGAGTGCTGAAATCATACGCACGCTTCTCATTCTCACCCTGCAGTGCTCTCGGATCTAGGCTCGCGGGTAATGGTTACAAACGTGCATAATAACGACTTTCTTTCGCATGACATGTGGCAGGGAAGACCCAGATTGTGCAATGATAACGCGATTCGACGCGAATATGAAAAGTGCCGGAAGACTCGCAGAAAAGAGTCTGATTCCTGCATAAACAACATCTCTTGTGCGTTAAACCTGCAGAAGAAATACAGGTCATACATATATGTACGCTTCGAATCTGTAGGAAAATGTAAAAGTTCATGGGTAGGTTCGAATTCAGAGACTCGCAAATACGAGCAGAGTTCTTCAGCCGCTCTTCATGTAAACAGTGATCGAGGCGTCAAAGATAGCAAGCCGGCCATCGACCCATAATATTCCGGTATTGCAATATCTTTCATCCTATCCTTGAAATTCCTATACGCTAGTAGCGACCGACTGGATTGGTTGACAGATTGCCCGTGTTGGTTGACCACTTTTGGGGTTTACGATTTGATCGGATCCCGATTTCCTCAACAGAACGAAACGGTGAAAGCTCTGTCTTCTTTACGCTTGAAGCCCACCCATCTTGTTGCACCTTGTGGCAGCCTTGTCAGCCGACGAAGCTTTTACCCCGTCATCACGCAAGTCCTACGGGTGTTGCTTTGAATTTGCGAGGTCGACTTTGATGGCCCTTGCGAATGATCTTGGATGACGTTACATTCTCACAAGAGAGCGGTTGGGTTAAGGTAGATTGGAAGAAGTTCTCGTTTGTGATTTTGTGTTCTTCGGATAGCACGAGCAATCGTTTGCTTTGCCGTATCCTTGCCATTTTCGTGCACGAATACCTTACTGCACTCAAGGCAGTCACGTCACGGCGAAGGCGGCTGAGGAATTCTCGAGACTAACAGCTCGAGAATGCTGGTTAAGGAATCGACCAAAATGTGAACACACTTTAGAACAATCCTATTCAGGTATGTATAGCATATTTCATCACACACCACCCTCCATCCTTCTACCCACGACAACCCCCCTTTTAGAATCCAAATAAATTATCCTCCTCCTGGTATCCCCAATCCCTCAGCGCCGGTAACGCCGCCTTCTGAATCATGCCCGGCGGCCCACAGAGCAGCGCCACGCTTTCTGCGCTTGGCTCAAACGTATGTTCCCTGATAATATCCGCATTAATATGTCCCTTTAGACCCTTCCAGTTCTCGGAAGGATGGCTCAGCACATGCGTTACTGTAAGCTGCCCGTTGCTGTCCCTTTCTAGGCTGTGAAAAGCGTCGCGAAGTAAGATGTCCTTCTCCGTCTTGTTGGCGTCAATACCCTTACTTCCGTCTTATCCCCTTCCGTCTTCATGATCTTCGCCACGAGTTGGTATCCGGGCGTGATACCATTTCCTCTCAGCACAAGCGTCACATGCTGGAAGTGCTTTTCTTTCCCTTCAATCATGAATTGCCCATTTTATTGGTACTCAATCTTCCCTGTCGGTCCCTTTACCTCAATTTCTTCACCGATCGGCACACAATCGAGGATATTCCCCATAGCCCCCCCTGGCTGATTGTCGTCGGGGTAATATGTCTTCACTACAAGCTCAAACGTGCCGTCCTCTTCCTCCTCCAGGACCGTTTTCGGCGGCGTGTATGATCTGACGACCATCTTATCCGCAAAGTGGAAGCCGAGTTGGAGATGCTGGCATGTGGAAAGACCGAGGGTGGATTTGCCAGGAGGAAGTTCGAAGGTGTAAGCGCGAGTATCGGCAGAAATCTCACGGCGGAAGGAGAGTTTGACCGGCGTCCAGCGGTGTTTCTCAAGCGCTGATTTAGGATCTTGCTGAGAGGAGGCTTGCTCGTGTACAGCGGCATCAGCATTATTTCTGATGTACTTCGCTGCTTTGTTTGTTATTACGCCAAAGATGCATTCTGTCACAATTAGCATTGAGCACCAGCGAATCCAAGAAGAGAACAATTTGCCGTTCAGCTTCTGATACGCGTAGCCATCATGTATGCTAGCCAATTCGTTGCTAGTTTCCTGGTGCATCTTGCCAGCATGCCCCAAAATGGCAGCTTTTCCACCAGGATGCCAGTCTAGTACGCTAGTTGCATCGTACACTTTCTCATCGATCACAAGCCAGCAATCGTCCTCACCGTCGTGTTTTTCGATTTCTTCTCTTGTAAACTGTTTTGAGGGCGCAGCAGCCGCCTGCTTTGCGTCCGCTATCTGAAGCTCTATAGATGGTTGCATCCATCCTTCTTTGCCGGTGCCAGGCTCGCAAGGATGACGAAATAAAATCTCGGGGATCCCGGACTCACAGGTCTCAATAATCTCTGGGCGGACAACATACTAGCAATTGTTCATCATACCTAAGGAATTGGTCAACCATCCCTCTTTAATTAAGGGAGCAAGTCATATTTCCTGTGTAGACTGCTTACCTATACTATTCTAGCTAGGCCGCTCAGGTTGCGTGTTTTTGAAGACGTTCCAGCATCGGACGCTGATGTTTTTGCAGCGTAGAAATTGAGCAAACTCAATGTCAACATGCCAATGCAGCCATGTCCAGAGTTTTTACCATGTCGAATTGGCACGTCTGGAAACTATCATAGAAGCAGTCTTGTCAGTCCAAATTGGTGTTGCTTTGAATTGAACTTATACTTTTCTGATGCAGTACAGCCACGTCTCACCATCATCCAGAGAGACCTCGACTCTTTGAACCTCACACCCTCCCCCATCATACGCATACCCTTCAATTCTGTATGTCTTTCCTTTCCGTGCCTCGATCAGCGGGATTTTCTCCCCTTGAGTTGGTTCTACAATGACTGAATTAAGATTTTGCTCATTGCATGCTGTACTTGGGTGGTTAAACATAGTAGTAGCGAACTCGCCATCTTTTTCAGTAATGAAACTCGGAAGGACTCTGTTATCCCACATATGATAGATAGTATGAATTGTTCTCCTTCCCGCTGACCCAAATCTTCTTGAGCCATTCCATACATCGACCACCCACATAGCCCGGTATGATTACTCTAACAGGATGTCCATGGTCTGGTGGCAGTGGCACATCGTTGATGAATTGAGCAAGAACCACGTCGTTCGTAGGATCTATTGCATACTCGAAAGGGATACAAGTTGCATATTTCCTTCGCTGGGTGAATCAGCCCCTTCAAAATGGACCCTTAGCCTCTCACGGGCTGGTTTGGTCCGCGATACGTCAGCAGCAAAAAGGACGTCTCGCAGCAGTGGGCCCTTCCAGTAGGCACAGCTGATGGCACCCAAACCCCAGTTGAAGCCTTTAGAGCGTTTGATCATGTTCAATTCTTTTCGCCGGTTGCCGTCACAGGCGAGAGCAACGGGTGTATTAATACTTTCGAATCTATTCCTAAGATCATTCGTAATAAACCTCAGCTTCCCACCTTCAACCTCGAGCACATGGGTCTCCCATAAGAGATGGGGCACCGCACTGTGCGGTAAATGTGTTAGCATATTGTAAATTCAATTCGCCGGATGAATTACCTATGATTTCGAACGTAATGTAGACTATTTGGCGTTATTAGCCCTGCATCAAAGAGTGAACTGAGCTTAAGCTCCGCATTCAGAGGATGTTTGCTGGTCAGGCGGATCAGATTTGAAGTGCGTGGGACCCAGTGATCGGGACTAGTTTGATCAGCCTCATCAACGGACACCAGTTGCTCGTTGTTCGCAGCAGGAGACGTTCGCTTTCCATCGTTCTGCTGAAAATTGTACATGTAATCTCCTTCATGTTGCAAACTCCGGAGCAAAGCAATTTCTTGCGGTGAGTACTTTTCGGGAAGCTTCTCGTACTCGGTTTGTTCCTCCTTTTTGTCACGGCTGACATTAGGGGCGAGACTCTCCTTATCTTGTCTTGATTCGTCACCATTCGTAGCATAGGCCTCGTTATGCTTTATAATCTCCTCTATTCCTAGTTCCCGCTTCCATTCATGCTTTTGCCTTGGCTGTTCGCCCTTACCGGCATCTTTCTTACTGTTCTTGTGCTCATGTTTCTCTTGCCCTCGCTTGGGTTTCTGCTGGTTGATAGGCCAATTTTCCTCGTTCTTGATCCAGTCCTCTGTAGTGTTCAGTACATATCACCAACCAGGTGGGTGCCGTTCTGGATGTCGAAGGTGGTAATCCTGCAGGTCATTCTTTTAGTAACGACGAAAAGTGCGGCTCCCCAGTTCGAGATGGGCACTCGATGATTTACCACTTGCTGATTTATTACATCCCGCAAATTCACCAGCTCCCCTTTGTGCAATCGATCCTGGAGGTTCTCCAGCTCTTCAGCAGCCTCCCGCTTGAATTCTTCGTCTCCTTCCTCCTCGTCACCAGCGTTTGTAAAACCGGGGCGTCGTTCTTGACGGTTCCTATGGCCAATGTGGTGCTCATGCCCAACGGCCAGTTGATCCTGGATGTTGTTTAACCCGGATGCGATAGGGCTTTGGAGCCATTTACCCCTTTTGTGTCACTGAATCTATGAGTCACTGGACTGCAGAGAGGACTGTAATGGAAGAGACACTATCAACGGGTTCATGTGGTTGAATGCTCCCTAACAGGAACTGATGCTAATCTAAACCATACAACAACAACAACAACAGGTTGGGAAGCCGTGAGTTCCCTAAGGAAAGCACAACTTGCGCAGGCTCGGGCAAGACTGAACTACCACTCGACAGCTCGACGTCGCAGACGCATGTCATGTCTGACTTTCTTCAACTCCGCGGCCCCTGGGTTTCGTTCGACATTCTCATTGCGTCATACGGGAAATGCCGTCTTTCCCCTACCCGTCGTCTAATTCTAGGCTTGGCCAGACAAGGTCCTACCAAGGAATGCTACGTACTCTTCTGAATCGAACCAAGGTCTTGGTGCTGTCAAGTCTCTTAGCAATAATTCCAAGTAGAGTTGACCACCTGAAAGATCACCGTTCACCGTTGTTCTAGAATCCGAGCATGAGACTCTCGGCCGCGCATCTTCCAGGAGAGTGTCTCACCTGCGCTAACGAGATTTCCATGCTGGGGAGGGAAATTCGACTTGGCTTTGTTGTCAGATAGATTCAGACCTAGGTAGCGGTTACTGCTGAACATGACGTTCTTGCCAATTTTGGTTCTCCTCGTCAGGAACCGCCGTGGTTTCATCTACTGTGGATCCAGAAGTACCTGCTTGTCAGTTTCCGCCTCGTGATTTTCCATATGGCCATCTTGCATATGCCTATCGTTCTTATGATTGAACTCATCATGGTATGGTTCCAGACGTTCTTGCTTGATGTCTTCCGTATGCCAGACTACCGGAGACTCATGCTTCTTCTCCTCCTTGTCGCTTCTCTTTTTCCCAAACTTATCGCACCAATCTTCAGCACTGACTATCGTACTGTTCAATATCTCACTGACTTGCTTTGTCATGTCCAACCCAGCTGTCGCTAGCGATAACACTCTCTGTGCGCTTGTGATTGTTGCTGGAGGAGCACCTTGCGCCTCGCTATTCCCATCACTAGAAGATCTACTGTTCTCGGCGGCGGCAAGGTGGAAACGCTGAGGAAGGGATTTGAGATGTAAGCGCACAAGCTCGCGAGCATTGCTGGGAAGTGCACCACCAGCATAAGTTGACACGACATTGACAACTCTCTTAAGGGTTTGAAGAACGTCGTCTTTGAGAGATTGTATGTGTCGAGATATAGCTGCTTGATCTCGTGCTACAGGTTCACCCTCCGTGTTAGCCGAAGACTTTTCATCCTGGCCTTCCATTAGCGAATCCGAGTGTGACAGGTCCTGATGGGAGCGATCCCATTCTTCTATTACACCCTTGAGCGTAACGACTGTTTGACTCAGATGATTGTTTGCCCATGAAAGCCAGGTCAAGCAATATTTGAGACTCCGCAGTGATTCCTCGTTGAGCGCGGCTGTGAGGGCGGACGTCGTCATCATAAGCTTGGTCCCCCAATGCTGATTTTGTGGTGTTTGTGCCGTTGAACCTTTCGCTTCATACTCAGGTGAACGTTGTCCATCATACGGAGGGAGAGGCTCCGCAATCGACATTTCTGAAAATTGACGTCGGACATGATGCTGAGGTGAGGATTGACTCAGCCCACTTTCAATGTCCGCTTCGAAGCTATCCTTGCGATCCGTTCGCCTTCGCTTATTGCTCTGATTTTGTTCGCTAGAATCACGCTTCCGCAGCATCCACCGCACTCCAGACTCAACTCCACTTATTCTGCCAGCTGTGCCCATTGTGTTTACCACAGGGGAACCCAGGCGCTCAACAAACTCGGCACCGGACCTGAACCGGGGTGAGTATGATTTGGAAGATGCATAAGCTGCGAATGAACCGTTGATAGCGGTAGAGAGAAGAGGATGATGCGATGTAAGGAGTGTGAGTAAAGGTTCCGGTCGCGGTGAGTCAGGCTGCTGGGAACGCGATTGCTCTTGACCGTTGGGATCAACCATGGGTGAAAGTGTGTTTTGATAGCCTACTGAAGACTTTTGCAGAAAATCTGTCCCCAGCTTTCAGCGCGTATTGACATTAGGACTTTGGTTTATTATACCTGTGCGAAGACCTTCAAGAGCTTGAGCCGCTTCGATGTCGTCCATAGAAAGAACGCTTGTATCCCTTGACCCTGGACCGCTTACGGCCTTCAAATTTTCCACCTCCATGGGTAGGGGATCAACCTGGAGAGCATGTGTGGGTAGAGCTTTAGTGGGAACAGAGGGCCAAGCCTCATAAGGGGGTATGCTATCATCACAACGACTTTCAGCTACCACTTCCATTGTCGCTAGGAATGGATTGCTCGTGTCCGTGGATGTATGAAGCCTGAGGTAGTTTTCGCGTTGGAAAGGAAGGGCATATGAAGCAGGTGACCGACATTTGTTACCTGAGCACCGGAGCCAAGGGTGACATGTGATTTTGGCGGTTAGTGGCCACGCTAACACATCTCCGGGATGCGCTATGACATCATTCAACCATTAGTACTTACCTTAGTATGTCGACACCGCTCCTGTCTCGATCCTACGCGTCTGTGTAGATTTAGCTCTCGCTGAACGTCAAGCTTTTAGGAGGTAGATGGGAGGTCGGAATAGCAATCTTAAGAGCAATTTCCTGCGACAACAGAAACCACATGCTAAATAAGCTGCACTAAGCTCGTTGAGGGGAAATGATAGCATAAAAACGACATGTGAAATACATGTGAGATCGAGCCTCGCTTTCGATAATTGTTCTGGAGAAATCAAAGGAGAAGATGCAACTAGATGTTTATAGGTAAATCATAAACCTGGGAAGATTCACAGTAGTCAGCTGTACGGAAGACCCGTTGAACTCAGGATGATCTCCAAATTCCTAGATACATGCGTGTATAACGCTATGGAACGGAAAGTCTAGGTAGGTATAAAACGAGTAAACGGCGCTCATGTATATTATCAGGTCGTCGAGATGGTCTTCAAGATCCACCACCTAATAGTGGAGCGGTCTCTCCGTCCTGGCCACCTTCGTTCTCGCCTTTGGGCATGTGCCTGTACTCTCCATCGTTGACCTTGCTCACAAGCCAGCTGTTTCGTTCCTTGGCATCTTCGAAGAATTGCTGATTCTCCTCGAAAGTTCTCCCGCCAGTCTCGGGCGAATACGCCTAGGTTGGCAACGTCAGCTGATTTTTCCTGAGGGTTACGACTGACAGAAAAGCTTACCCATGTCCACCATCCTGCAAACAAATTCGTTATAGCGAATACGAGGAAAAGCCAGTACCGGAGGTTGTTGAAGCCGATTGGTGTCAGTAGAGTGACCGCAAAGTTTGCAATTCCCCAGACGACAACCGAGATAGCCGACCCTTGAGCTCGCGATGTTGACGGATAGATCTCCGTGGGGATAAGCCAGACTTCTGAAAGCCAGCCGATGCCGAACATTGCTGTTGCAATGAACAAGACGACGCTACCAGATATCGATACCGCCAGATTGGGAACGCCGAGATTGTCAGAATTCATAGCCAGGTATCCCAATACGGTAAGAATGAGGAAGCATATAGAGATCGCAAAGGCACCTCCAATCATCAAAATACGCCTACCAACACGGTCGATCAGTAACCATGCGAAGGTCATCAGGATGAAGTACGAGATGTAGTTTCCCTCGGTCAAGTATTCCGCTTCAGTGACCCCGAAGCCTAGAAGCTCGAATATTTGGGGTCCATACACACTGACTGCACCGTAGCCAGTCAAGGCCTGGTTGACTTGACCCATAACAGTGACCGCGGTCTGGTGGAATTGGCTACCGGAGGGCCAGATCATATCGCTGTAGCCGACTGAATGGCTCGACTCATCCTCGTGTGCTTGGACGAGCTCATCAAACTTCTCCTTCGCATCGCCTTCACCATATATATCAACAAGTGCGTCACGTGCGTCATCTTGGCGCTCATGAAAGATAAACCATCTCGGTGTTTCTGGCAGACGATTAATGAAGGAGAGTAACAAGACTGGATAAATCTGCATAATGATGATAGGCAAACGCCAAGCTAGATTACATCAGCTTGGATAGGTAATTTGCAGAAGATACTCACCCCATTGGTTCTCCTTTCCCAAAGCATTGGTTACGCCAAGATTGATAGCAAATGCCATATTAAGACCAAATATATTCGACTGAAACTCTTGAGCTAGCGCTTTTCCTCGTCCACCATCCGAGTTCAATTCTGACGAATACACTGGGATGACCGAGTCGATGCCACCGACACCAAGGCCCATGATAACTCTTCCCAAAAGCATCATGGTCAAGGCGCCCTGTTTATAACCAAGACCAGATACGAACATGAAGAGGTTTCCCAAAGCTGTGACCGCCAAACAAACAAATATGCTAGGTTTTCGGCCTCTCATATCTGCCAACAAGCTTGCCAGAATAGCCCCCACTGCACAACCCAGATAGTAAACGGAGACAATGATACCAACGAGCGGACTGTCTTCGCTAATGCCCATCGTATCTAGGTAGTCATAATTCGTATTGATCAGGGACATCATGCCCTGATCGTATCCATATAGAGCGATGGCGGTTGAAGAGAAGAGAACGATTTCATGTTTCTTGTCCACGAGAGCGTCTTTGAACCACGACATCCTGGCGCTACACTCCTTACTCTATGTCCAGGACGAAGGGACCAATCTGGAGGTTTCGCTCAAATGTTATTCGACAGACCTGCTGTCAGATGCTTCTATATAAGAGGGAAAGTGTGCAAATATGCAAAGGAACATGTATGCAACGGGGGAGATTTTGAAAAGATTTTGAAGACCTGCCAGGTGACTTGAAAATCTGCAAAGGGAGGGGACAAGGATCGGGATGGCCGTTATCGCGCAGCAGAGCGGGAGATGTTCCCCGAACCAGAGATCAGTCTAGCCTGATTATCTGTCTTAGTCAGCCGTCGCTTCACTCCCGTCCATTCAGCCAATCGATCAACATCCCAGACAGAACACTCAATACCAGCCGGCAGCGACATCGACATCGTCCTCTTCGTGTTCATACACTTCTTTTTCTTGGTGTTAAGTTTTAACCCTCTGTATCACGCTGATATCTACATGTCTAGTGACAGTGTCAAGGAACGTGAACAGGTCGATGGTGGTTCCGCTAATGGCGATCACCATGACCGTGGCTCAGAGGCTGCTTTCAACACTGACTCTGTAGACCACACGCAGGTAGCGCAAGAGCTGGATGTCAAGGAAGAGAAGAGTCAGGACTCAGGACTCAGAATCCTGCATGTAGACCAGGCTCCGCCCTTGCCTGCGGAAGGACCTCCAACTGACAGTCAAGATGACGGGTGGGACCCACTTTGGGACGATAATGCTCAGGCTTACTACTTTTACAACCGCTTCACCGCCGTATCACAATGGACTAACCCGCGAGTACCTGAGCCAACCCCGAGTGCGCCAGGTGTAGGCAATTACGACAGAATACCAGAGAAAGCGCCCGGAACAGAGGATCCTCCACAACGACCATATGGTGGGTATGATCCAGCAATACACGGTGACTACGATCCTACAGCTTCCTACGCTCAACAAGGCCAGCCAAATGAAGATGGCACTGCTCAACCAGTCGATCCAGCAGCAATCTATACTGCCACTGGCGTCTTCAATCGCTTCACGGGCAAATGGCAACCGCACTCCATAAACCCGGAGAATCACAACGACGAGAATAAGAGCAAGCGGCAGATGAGTGCCTTCTTCGATGTGGACGCTGCTGCGAATAGTCACAATGGGAAGAGCTTGAAGGCGGAAAGGAGTGGAAAGAAGTTGACAAGGCAGGAGTTGAAGGCTTTCAAGGAGAAACGAAAGGAAAAGAAGGACGAAAAGCGAAAAGCTTGGCTACGGGATTGAATAGCAACAAGGGTGAATGAACTTGTATCATAGGGACGTTTCTCCCAGGGCACCACCAAGATGTTGTGCCTCAGGATAGGGCTTATCCGGAGAAAGTGCAGTTTTAGGACCAAGCACGATTTTACATAGCATCGCTCGGAGTGAATTAAGTCAATGAATGCTAACAAGATTATGGCGTGTTTTACGAATGTCGCTCTATAATTCTTTGCGAAGCAGTGAGATAGCAAACAGCCAATAAGCCGGAAATCCAGAAATCCAGAAATCCACGCCGGCCTCACCCTCAATCGGGCGCAGGGTGAGCGCCGCCCTACATACTGTCGTGCAACCTGACGGTAATTAGGGTACGCTTCTTAGGCCTCCCTATCAATGAAAGGAGCGCTGCCTGGTCCCTTGTCCTCTCTTCTCACCCAACTTCTTCCTTCCTCTGCACATTGCGTCCTTACTGCCAACTACTCGTGTTGTACTCTATTTTCTCCATTCCTCCAACACATAGACTAGACACCCATCAACTTTATTTAAACTATTTCTCTCTCTCTTGTTGCAGATATTGCCATTCCTTCCTTTAGCTTCCCACACCTTCAGACTGGCTCTGAAGAATGTCTGTGTATCGTAAATTTGCACTTCTTCTTCTACCAATAAGTGGCGCAACATCTGTCAATCGCACCGTCAGCAACAACGTTCTGCAAACCTGGTGGCACACCACTGGTGAATTTAACCATCAAACTGCGGTCCTCGACGGAAACGTTCGCCAGTCCCACTTGTACTCAGTTCAAGTGAGTTCCGGGAGCAACGCCACAGATCAAGACAGCTACTACGACTCTTTCGTGTACGAGACGATTCCTCGAAATGGCAATGGGAATATCCGAGTTCCCGGAGATCTCACGTCAACTTCAACTCAAGACGATGGTATCACCGTTGAGGCAGATCTTGGTATGACAATGGCTTGGACCTCATTCTTGTATGGCGCCAACGTTTCTGTAAAGATTTCCCGGATCGATGGCGCCAACACTTCTGCAAGCAATGTTATCATCCGTCCCACTACTCTCAACTACACGGTATCTGAGGTAGATGGCAGTGTTTATGTCACGGTGCCTTATAGCGACAAGGGATCTCGATTTTCCGTGGAGTTTGTGGACAACCTTTACTCATTCCACACCAGCTGTGCTTGTACAGAAGGGGATTTTGTGCAGGACACAGACCCCAACGGCTATGGATATGTTCCAAGTTTCAGCACCGGCAACCCCATTGTCGGCATCGAGCCACACGATGCTTTGTTGATTTTCGCCAGTCCTTTTCCCGCTTCCACTATGGTTCCCGAGGCCAATTCGTCAACTTCCGTAGTGGTGGAACATGGTCTAGTAAATGGCTTGGACACGACGGACAAGACCACGATCATCTTCGGACCCGGTGTATATTGGTTTACTGGTACCGCACACGCCGTTCTCAGCAGCAGCGTTAATTGGGTCCACTTTGATCCAGGAGCCTACGTCAAGGGCGCCATGTACTATAACACCACCGCCCCCACGATGAAAGCTACAGGTCACGGCGTGCTCTCCGGAGAACAATACGTCTACCAAGCCAACCCCGCCTCAGGCTACAGTAATCTCAAATCGGACGGCGACTCATTGAGGATGTGGAGTGGCGTCAGCTCGAGCGGCCAACAACAAACCTTTGTTCTGAATGGTGTGACCGTCAACGCGCCACCCTTCAACTCTATGGATTTCACCGGCGATCTCGACACGCTCTCCGTTCAAGCATTCGACTACAAGCAGGTCGGCGCCTTCTTTGGCCAAACCGATGGTCTGGAAAACTACCCTGGCTCCTCCGTTCACGATGTATTCTACCACTCCAATGACGACACGATAAAAACCTACTATTCCAACGTCGACATCCAGCGCATCACGGTTTGGAAAGGTAAAACCGCCCCGACCCTCCAGTTCGGCTGGTACTCCCGTTCCGTGGAAAATATCACCGTCAACGCCGTGGACATAATCCATTCCAAATATCCATCCAACGGCAGCCACCCCTCTCTCGTCGGTGCGAACCAGATTTATCAAATATCCGAAGACGTGTCCAACACGGCCAATCTCGCCAACACTGTTAAAGATGTTACGTTTTCAAACTTTCGCTCCGAAGGTATCAGCGGTGGGCTCTTTCGGATCTGCCCATTGGCGAATTTCGAAAACATCATCATGGACAGTTTCTGGATTGAGACATTCTCGCCCGCATCGACTGGAGTAGAGGTAAGCGAGTTGCCCGAATTTACAGATGGCAGTGGGAAAGTGGTGTCTATAAGTGGCTTTACGGTCAAAGACTTTCATGTCGGAGGTACGAAGGTCTCTAAGGATGCGGGTAATTGGAATCTTACGAGTCTTGGGGGAATAAATATCGCGCCTGTTTTTAGTGATGTGGCTATATTGTAGGAGGGTTGCGACGGTGCAAAGCCATACCACGGAATGACGATGTTACTTAGCTGGGCGAAGTCATCTGAAACTATACATTGATCTTCTACTTTGGGAAACATGTCTCGATATCTTTGAATCGTTGAGTCGGGTATCAAGCCCATGGGCCATCACCAGTGTGAGTTATTCGTCTGTAAAATCCCTCTATCTGTATCATCGTAGTTTCCTGCGAGAGGCCCCTTCGAATTTAAATAGTTGATAGAAGTTCTTAAGATGGCTGCTGGCGGAAGAGGGTTTCCGCGAAAGATGTGATCATAGAAGCTGACTTTTCAAACCTCACGCAGCGTGCCCAGAGAGCTTTCCATGCCAGCCGCTAAAAGCGGCAGCCTTAAAAGATTCATTGCTTCTCCCAAATTTCATACTTGAAGAGTCTCTGGAAACCTATTCACAAAGATGCCTTCCGCAACAGTGACCTCGCTATCTGAAGACGAAGTTGATGATCTCCTCTACTTCGCACGAGTAGGAGACTTGCAAGAGCTACTCTCAAGTCTCGAGGCTTTCGCCAAGTCCGCCAATACTACACAGGCTTCAATCGTCTCGGCAGCCGTCGACGAGCAGAGCGGTAATGGGATCTTACATATGGCAAGTGCCAATGGTCATATCGGTAAGCCAGCCTGAAGAAATGGCAACACTAGACTAAGCTGAAGATTCTTTAGACACTTTGAAGCATCTAATCACCCTCTGCGCCTCCGCTTCACCCATTTCAACAATGACACTTCTCAACAGCCAGAATGCATCTGGAAATACACCCCTGCACTGGGCTTCCTTGAACGGCCACCTTGAAGCTGTCAAGCTTTTCATAGATGCTGGGGCTGATCCTACCATGACAAATGAGGCGGGCCATGACGCAGTGTATGAAGCGGAGATAAACGGAAAAGACGCAGTTGTCGAATGGCTATTGACGGAAGGCAAAGGCCTTGAGACAAGTGCCATGGGAGACCACCAGGGGGCCAGTGTAGAAGATGCTATGCGAGAGCAGATTGAGGCGACCGCGGTCGACGAAGACTTAGAACATATCTCCCTGGAGGAAGCTCCTTGACCATCTGGCTCGAGCTCGATGTGAGGCACGCTGTCTACCTTGTCTAGAAAGGTCGATGACAAGAGCGATTCGAAGACCTAAATGGTCCAGTTAGAATTTTCTATGGAAGCCTCAATAATAGTCAGAGGATCCACATTTTTCGACATTACAAATCAAAGAGAACCGCAGTCGCCGAACTAACACCTCGCTATGTCGGTCCATAGATCGTGCAGAGAAGATCCTCGAAGTACAGGAAGCCTTCCAGTTTGACACCTGGACAAGTCACTACCTCAACCTCGATTGAGATAGAGGGCTAAAAACATATCGGGTTTAAACTCGACAGCTAATAACTCTTATACGTTTGTGTCGTCACATCGGAAAGACCAAGTCATCTTGCGCTATCTTTTCTACCTTCAGAGAGATTATTGCCAGCATCAACGACAGTTTCTCTTTCATTTCCCGTCCCATTGTTCGAGTTCGTCTGATATCTTTACTTTGTCTGATCTTTCAGAACCTTTACCTCCGCTCGCAAAAGTTGACCAAAATTTCTCTCAGCGAGCCACTTCCTTACTCATACGGGCACTCAAGATTGATTCTTGATCACCCAGACACAAGAGACTCAAGACCAACAAGCCGAGTTACACAAGGCCAAGAGCACAAACTCCGTCGCAGGTCGTACAAGCAAAGACAGTGAACGTGCCAAAAGCCAGCAAAAGGGCACAGACCGGGCTTCCTGGAACATCACCCCGCCAGAAGAAGATAATTTTTCTGATGCCAACAATCATCTCCATCTTCCTCCAGAAGTCCGCAACCACATCTACAAGCATCTCCGCTTCGGACTATCCGTTCTACTTGCCTCGAAGCAGACTTACCGCAAAGCTTCATTGTTTTCTACTCCGAGAACACACTAGCCTTACAGACGCACTTCTAGTGCTCTTGCGGCGCACTGGAAATGTGCGACGTTACGATATTGCCAGTGTCACATTCAAGTGAAAAGGAGAGAATCCTACAGTCGCCTTCCGCCTGCTGAAAACGTGCCGGCGCCTCACAATCATGAAGTCAGATCTTGGTCGTGTTGAGCCGAGGGGTTACGCAGCACTAAGGGAGGTCCGAGGTGTGAAGACCGCGAAGATTATTCATGGGGAGAATCAGTCCTGTGGATGACGTGTGCCTACGGGTTGTGTGGGCAGTGTGCTTGGCATTGGGATCCGAACGATAAGACCGTGATAACTGATGCGCTGGAATTGCAGAAGCGACGATGAGGCCGCGGTTGAAAAGGTATACGATGAGATATGGGAAAGGAGACTGGTCTGTTCAAACCTCAGAAAGAGATTCGGAGGGAACCGGACTATTGGCTGGGGTGAGAGTCGTTATTTGGGGAGCGAGTTGGACAGAAATGATCTGAAGAGCTTGAAGATTTAAGACGACTTATGTAGGACTGATGAAGAAGATCTGAGATGCCTTGACTAAAACCGATGATGTTCCAAGATACGTTGATGTCACTGTATTATATCGCAGAGGATCACTACCCGTGGCTTTCGTAGATTTATGGAACACGAGCAGTCATTCGAAAAGAACCGATCATTCCAACGCTCGACTTGTATATTGGACCTCTGCACTTTCGCATGCATGCAGTAACCCGTCAACACAACCCCCCTTCCACCAACCTCATCAGTCTCCCCTTCCTCCCGAACCCCAACCCCCATCAAACCCCCCCAACACACTCCCCACAACCTCAACAACCTAAACACACAAACCAAAGAATCGAAGCCTTGTAGAAAGCGAGCTTGGATCCGAGACACAGCTACAGCAGAGCGAGAACTGCCAAGTTTGGGTTTGGAATAGAAAGAGGATGGCGTTTGAAAGAATGGAAAGGGAGGAGGGAGAGGATGGGGGAGTTTTGGTGAGAGGGCACGGCTGGGGTGTGCATAGAGGGAAGGAGGGGGGAAGAAGATAGGCAGAGGGGGTTAGGGGATGGATGAAGCAGTGGGGTCAGCATATGTACATACAGTGGTTCAAATTTTGCTTTGGAGAATCGTCACCATGGCATAGGAACCCCCAATCCGCTTTCGGACGGCATCCATGCCTAGATTAATTCTTGTTGTGGACAGATGAGTATTAATCTGCTAGATAAATGGTAGAATATATACTCGCAACCTCCTTATATCTAATTCCACAACCTAACCCTCCAAACCCACCTTCCTACCCACCCCCCAGCCCCCCAATTCTCTCACCTCCCCAGCACCCTCCTCCACACCCCCCTCTTCCTAACCCCCTGATGATAATTCTCCTCCTCGATATTATGCTTCTCGACAATGGCCAGGAAGACTTGATCCAGTGTCGTCTGGCTGACGGAGTAGTACTCGAAGCCCAGGGCTTCTTTTTGGGCTTCTAGGGTTGTGAAGAGGGTGCCGATGCCGCTGGTTGTTGTTGTGGTGGGGATAGTGGCGTTGGTGGTGGTGAGGGTGTTGGTGGGTGTGATCTCGTCGTCATCGGAGGGGGAGGAGGGGGGGAATTTGGATTGCGAATGCGGAGGGGAATTAGGGGAGGAGTAGGCAGGGACGCTAAACCGTAGTTGGCCGTGATAGGTTTTCTGCTCGACGACCGCGTCCTCCAGGTTGGTGGCAATCCACGCCTTGATCTGCTCCATATCCTCTAGACTCGTATGCGGCGCGGTCTTTGTAATGAGATGCACATGACACCGATCCCCATGCTTCCGCCTCAAATAGTCACTCGTCCCCAGTGCCAGCATCTTCTTCCCCATAATGCCCGCACGATCCGCCAACGCGTCCGCTTCCTCCATGCTGTGCGTCGTGAGCACGAGACTGCGGCCTGGGACTACGGAAGCGAGGGTGCGCCACATGACACGCTTGGCGCAGACGTCCATGCCGGAGGAAGGCTCGTCAAGGAGGAGCACTGAGGGGTTGCCCATGAGGGCGATGGCAAGGGACAGTTTGCGCTTATTACCGCCGGAGAGTTTGGCGGCCATACGGTGCTGGAAGAGTTGAAGGCCCACGGCACGGATGACTTCGTGCACGTTATGTTCAACGCCCACTACGCCTCGGACGCGGGCATAGAACTGGAGATGTTCGAGCACGGTCATTTGGTCGCAGGCATCGACTTGGGGACAGACGCCTAGGGAGTTTCGAGCAGCGGCGCGGTGTTTGCTGATGGGGATATTTTCGACAAAGACTTCGCCGCTGTTGTGGGAAGGGCGGATGTCGCCTCTGATAAGACTGATTGTGGTACTTTTGCCAGCTCCATTGGGGCCTAGAAGAGCAAAGACTTCGCCACGCTTGACGCCAAAGGTAATGTCTTTTACGGCGACGTTGCTGCCAAATGCTTTGGTAAGGTGCATGACCCGGAGGCCATCATCAGGGGAGGCATTGACGCGCTTGACCTCGGCAGCGATCTCGTCATCTGCTTGGTCAATTTCTTCGGCGTCGTCAGGCTTGTAGGTCCTGCCGCGAAGCTTGTCCCATATTGAACCGCTGTCCCACCACAGGAGGAGGCCGAAGAGAAAGATGGATTGCAAGATTAGGTAGAGTATTGGACCACCGTATAGAGTGATTTCTCCAGGATATGAAGCGATGGACTTGTTCCGACAGAGTACGGAAAATACGTCCAAGGACACAAACAGGGCACGGATTAGGCTTCCTGTGGGGGTTACCAGTGAGATGGTAAAATGTACAATGTAGATATAAGAATCGACCTTGTCGACCGGGGCGTAGGTAAGGACACTCAGATAGGCAATGAAATAGAGGAGGAACATCACGCTAGGATTGAGTTAGTACGATTCAACTTTATCAAGGTGCTCGATCAAACTCACGCTTGACTACCGGCAGCAAAGGCGAAAGCCGCCAATTGAGAGCGCGAGACAAGAGATATGGCGTATGATAACAGCGTAGAAGCCAAGCCGTAACAGAAGAAAACTACAAAGAGGTATTCCAGATGATACCATTGGTCGCTCACACCGCGGAAGATGACGATTGACAGGACACTACTGGCGAGGACGATCATGAAGTCAAACGTGACGTACGCTGACCAGAGGCAAACGCTCCGGACCCCTTGAGCAGAATCACGTCAGCAAGATAATAAAGTGATGATGAGGGTAGAGAACACATACCATTGCTATAATGCAGCTGCCTGACGTTCCGCAGGCGCTCGAGTGTAGGGTAGAGGGCGAAAAATGCAGGATAAGCACACATCGCTAGGCCAAAATAGACAATCAATTGTAGTGTTTTGCCAGCACCAGATACCCATGGCACGTCGAATGCTTGGTATTGAGTACTAATAGAGACATTGGTCAACAGCGTGTCGAGAGCGTTCTGTGTTATAGTCGCCAGAGAAATGTCTGCGTTACCCTTATAAGCGAACGTTGGCGGAGATCCGTTCTCACCCAAGAAAAAGCCTCCAGGAGTAACGTTTGCGTAATGGGTGCTGATGTAATTGTTAAAGTCGCTTAGGGTACCATCGATCAGATGCACTGATTGCTGCAGTGCGGCCAAGCCTCCTTTCCCCGATCCTCCACCAGGAAGCGTAGCTCCAATACGCTGAAGATCTGTAGAAGAAAGTCTGTTTGCCGGTCCAACAACAATTGTATAGTTTATTTGCGTTGCTAACGAGGCGATCTGAGATGGGGAGATTTGTTCGGTGGGAGAGCAACCTGGAGCTTTGAAATTTTTCAAGAACAACGTAACAAGTCCGGCGGCGATAACTGGGAGTAGGAATGCCGCCAGGTAAGGGAGATAGTTCCTCTGAAAGACGGTCCATCTCTTGCGGAACAAGGTCAGGGCTTGACGCATCATGCCAATCCTTTTACCAGTCTGAAGATGCAAGTCTTTGTCGGATTCATCGAGATCCGAATCTTTTCCTTCTGTGACAAAGACCTCTGCGCTGGAGACCTTACTAGGCGAGTCTATTGTGTCTTGAAGCTTCCGCCGGCCATTAGCATTCGCATCCGCATCCGCATTCGCATCCGCCTCCTCTGCTACATTGAAAAAGATTTCTTCGATGGAAGGCGAGTTGATCTCATAATTGGTGATACCTGCAGCCTCTAGTTTTTTTACAAACTCGGCTGCCTGGGCGGAGCCGGGCACGGTGTAGATAGTTTTGTCCTCTAGAACCTTTCGCGGTATTTCGCTAAATTCTGGCATATTGGTCGCAGTTCCGGGGACCTTGAATAGATGAATCCTATAACCCCCTCCTAGCCGGTGTTTTAGTTCTACAGCCGAACCCTGTGCTTTGAGATTCCCTCTTGATAGGATGGCGATCTGGTCCGATAACAAATCGGCTTCGTCTAGAAAGTGAGTCGTGAAGATGATTGTCCTTGCACCCCTCTCCGCCAGTAAAATCTGCCATAGCTTTTGACGTGCAAGAGCATCCACTCCGCTAGAGCACTCGTCCACACAGCAAACTCGACTACCGCCTGTGAACATCATACTGAGTTGCAATTTCCGCTTCTGTCCGCCGGAGAGATGGCTTGCTTTGGCTTCAATCTTCCTGTCAAGGTCACATGCCGTAATCAACTCTTGGATCTCTGCTTTCGAAGATGGTTTCCCAACAGACTTAAGCCTGTTGAATATTCGGACGTGCTCATATGAGGTTAGTTCATCCCAGAGAACATTGCGCTGTGGACAAATGCCAAGTCCGCCGTAACCATCCACAGCTATGCTGCCTGAAGTGACAGTATTCAGTCCTGCTATGGCTTCCAAGGTTGTAGATTTTCCACTGCCATTGCTGCCCAATAGAACCATGATCTGTCCTTGTGGAATGGTTAGACTGAGATCGTCAACGGCAGTTACAACCTCTTTTCGTTTTCCGAAGCGTGTGGCAACATTTCGGGCCCACCATGACGGTTTATAGAGTTTTGTGAACCCTGAAAGCTGAACCGCAGCCTGAGACCCTCCGGAACTTCCAATGAAAGTAGTCCGCCCTTTCGATGCGGTCCCATATAGCTTCCTTTCGACGAGCGCGCCAAGGATGGGGAAAGCTATGATATGGAGTATGGCAAAGACAAAGAATACAATTCCAGGAAGAGTCCATGGGTTCTGGGGTGCTGACTTGATCAGATTGGTTGATAGGTTCTGGCGTTCCCATCGAGCCATTAGAATCGTGAAGAAATTGTAGTTCATTGGCGGGAAAAGAACGCTAAGGATTGCAACAGCACCTGTGCTGAGTTGCTTGTTAATGGCTTGTGAGAGTACAGCTAGTAACAGAGAGATGATTGTGGTTGAGATACCGCTCAGCTGAGCTTTGTGGAAGAAGGCGGCCCCGAAGATCGAGAAGGAAGAGAGGGAAAGCCCAGCCAGTAGGTTAAAGATTATCAAGATTCCCAGACTTGTTTTGGCGAATACCCCATAAGCCAATATGAGGGCTATGCCGATCCAGCCAGGGGCGAACATAATGTCGAACGCAGCGTGATTGGCAATTAACCTGACGACCTGGGGTTCCCAGCGCCGTTTGTTCGGCATCGATGCATCTATGATCTGTGTCATCCCTAGCTCTCTCTCTGATGCCATTAGTCCCACCAGCTGATAGATGACTCCAACGATTCCGATGAAAAATGCTACGCCTAGGATATCGATTATACCTCCCATGTACCTGACCCGGATATCATCATTCCTCTGTTGTTGTGTCATGGAAGTAAAGGGGTACTCGTAGACTTGATTCGGCAAGGCTGACTTGTCGACCGTATTGTTGTGCGAGGCGATGGAGAAATCGATAGCATGCTGCAATGGAATGGGGTAGACTTCTATGTCGTTATCGGCGGTTGTCGTATCGATCTTACTACCCAAGCCTCCATCTGCCCTCAGGCTATAATTCCACATGGCCCCAGGCCCTTCCAATGGCGAACCATAGAAGACGGCTGCGCCAAAGCAGGCCGAGACACCTCGCAGAGAGCTCCGACATACTGTGAGCAGTTCCTCCTCATTCGATAGTATCTGCGCAATCTTCCCCTGACTTCTGACTGTGGCCGCGACCGAGTCTATAACAGCTTCGATATCCCCTCCTGTAAAGCCATTGTTAACAAACGCCACTGTATTCCTCCCTCCCCCTGCCGCATCCAGGGCGTTCGCGAGTGATCGCACAGGCGTTGGATTTCCGATGCCATAGTGAGAAGGGGGTATAAAGAGGTTCCGCGCATATGCTATGAATCCAGTGAAGATGCTATACCGATTGAATCAGTATAGAGCGACTTTTCGACTAGCGTTCTCATCCCTTACAGAGGAAGAAGAAAGCAACGAAGAGGCGTTGAAAAAGCATGGCGAACCAGCACGATCAGTATGTTCTTCTGGACCAGCGTCCAGGTCTGTCGAAGGAACAACATGGCTCCAGTGGGTTCTGCCTGATGCTTTTTGGGCTCTTACGGGTGGTCCATCTGGCAGGCTTGTCAACCGAATCTCACACGACAAATGATTTAACAACGTTCAAGTAGGACAGTAGAGTCTTGTGTATGTCTAAATGGCCTTGGATATGTACATTGCAGACAGAAAAACGATGATTTGGAGCTCTCAATGGCCGCGTCACGGCATTTCGAATACGCCGCATGTACCAGCGAGGCCTCGGAAGTCCAAGCATCACCACTTTAAGTTCTTCTGCAGGGATTGTCCCGCCGTCACCACATCCAGGGTCTAAGAAGTCGGGAGTCGGAAACCAGTCGTGCCAGTGTTGAGAGAATATCTACCATAGAACTGCCACTAAGTACGGAAGTACCATCTTACTAACAGCGATGTTGATCCCGTTTCTTCCACTATGTATGTATCTCAGCCCGTTTGCGAGCTTTTTATCTAGAATAGCGGCGAGGCGTAATCGACAAGGTTCTTTTCGCAATATTGCCTACTTTCGGCTTGGTTTGGATTATTCAGGCGTACTGTACTGTAAGCGGCCCCCCTAGAATTACCCCGCAACACCAACACTCTTTTTGGCCTACACAGCTGCCAAATAGAATATCACTAGATTTATCAAATTCATTGCTCACTGGCACCACTGAACATCCGAATATTGAAGCTATCCAAATTTCAAATGGCTCAGAAATTCGAATTCGTCTGTAAGCTACCTACATTCTACTTCCTACCCTTCCTACCATCCTATCCTCGCTACCTGCTACCTCCTACCTGCTACCTCAATAAAAGTAGAAAATAGTAGAGAGTAGTAGATTTGAGACAGTACGCCGGAATAATAAAAACCAACCCGAAAGTATATAAGGCTCTAATAATTGCTTGGGGCATACCGAGTCTCATCGGACCGACCTGAGATTAGATCAATACCTATGAAATGCAATTTGTGGCGACGATGGCGACGTTTGACGAATCGATCCAACTTATTTTGCGATCCCTCGTTGTCTCTGTTCGTCTTATGAAGCAAAAGCTGGTAGATAAACCCCACGGTGGTCTTGCCTTACTAACGCGAAGAAGACCTTCCTCCAGGATGATCGATAGTTTATGCGAAGCATAGGTATAATTCAGTATCCGCAGCCAATTCCATTTCTCTTGGCGAAAGACCGACTCCCATGATTCAAAATATCACAATCGAGCCTTAGGCGAAGTATTGAGATTCTTCGCATCGTCTTGGACCCACTTCCTCAAAACCTTCCTCTGAATCTTTCCACTTGCTAATTTCGGCACTGCGTCAATGAAAACAACACCTCCATGCAGCCATTTGTGCTTTGCTGCGCGAGTCTTGATCCAATCTTGAATGTCATTAGGGCTAATCTTGCCTTTGGACGTATCTTGCAGTACTACGTATGCTCTTGGCCACTCCTGACCATCGATCGTTATGCCAGCTGCCGCTACATCAGCAATGTCGCCGTGCTGAAGTAGCATCGCTTCCAACTCCGCTGGAGCTACTTGAAGTCCGTTTACTTTTATGAGTTCCTGTCATTTGTTGTGTCAGTCGAGATCTTCTTCAGATTTGGAGCCTTGCACAATTTAGGGATGAAATCTTCGTACTTTCAGCCTGTCTACGATCCAAAACCACCCTCTTTCGTCATACGTCGCTACATCCCCTGTTCTAAGCCAACCGCCTGGTAGCATCGACTGCTTTGTTGCCTCTTCATTCCTCCAGTACCCTGGGCTGACATTTGGTCCTCGGAAGTAGAGCTCACCCCTTCCATTTGGTCCGACTTCTTGGCTATTCTCGTCGAGAAGCTTAGCTTCGCAATTTGGCATAAGTACACCAACGCTTCCAGTAGGGTCGTCAACAACTCCTGGATGCCCCAACCCCGTACATGTGAGTTCTGTCATTCCCCATCCTTGACTTACATTCAACTTGAAGCGCTTGGCACAGTCGTTTTGTAACTCGAACGATAGTGGTGCTGCTCCGGAGCCGAGATTTGTGACACTGCTGAGATCGTATTGGGCAGTTTCTGGTCGTTTGCCAAGCATGATAAGTATAGGAGGTACCAGGTGCAGATGCGTGATCCGGTGTGTCTCGATGACACGGAGGAACTCTTCGAAAACAAAGGCTTTCATGATATAAACAGGAGTACAGAGTTTCGTAGCCAGTAAACACGCATATAACTGGCCATATGCGTGGTATAGCGGTAGCAAGCCTATCCAGCGCTCTTGCGGTTTATCGTCCAGATTCTTACCTAAATGTCTCATGAAGTTGGTTTGTTCCATATTGGCAATCAGACAACGATGGGTGATCATCACGCCTTTCGGTAAGCCCGTGGTTCCACTCGAGAAGTTCACAGTGGCCAGCGTCCTCTTTGATGATTCCTGATCAAGCTTCGTCCATTGATACTTTTCGGCTTCTTGAGGGGCGCCTATAAAGGAGCGCCAGTCTTTAACTCCATCAATTGGTTGTACTGCTTCATCATCAAAAAGATAAAGACAGTTTGGCGCCAACCCAGCAATCGTTGCAGCAGATCGTGCTGTCTGGATCAAACCCGGATGCACAAGAACAACACGAGGTGATAAGTCCCGAATCTGATAAGCCAGCTCTATTTTGAAAACATTAGAGGATCGCTGGCAGTCAATTCAATATTCTCTTGAGACACACCATCAGCGCCGTACCCCGGATTGGCACCACTAAAGACTCTCCTCGATCCTACAGTTCCCAAATAGGCTACAGGTACGAAGATGTGATTCGGTGAAAAAATCAGAACTACCTCCTCCGGCTTCACACCCAGCCTGTCCAGTCCCACAGCAAGTCTCTTTACCCATTGAAGCAACGTGCGAGGGCTTAGGAACTTTCTCGGATCCACAGCGTCGATCCACACTGGTTTGTCGGGGGGTGTCCCGGAGCCGAAGAGGTAGGTTAGAATATCAGTGGAAGGGATGTCAATATTGTAAGGTGATTTAACCACCATGATGATGGGTCTCTAGTCTCTTCCTTTTCGCAATGTAAAGATGCGAATGGAAGCGGTACCTTTGCATTTATCCTTCTACTGTACTGTAACCCTGCCCCGCATTCGTCGCTTAGGTTTCTCACGTCCCCCCGCTTTCCTTACTTGCCATCACTGTTCACCTCGGCGTTCGTTCAACGTCCCAGACAGGCAAGTCTAGTGTAGCAGTTCAATTAACGAGCCCTCCGATAATAAGTTACTGTAGTATTCTGGATTTTGCGTTGAGGTACGTAAGGAAGTCCCTGTCCTTGAATTTCATTTGGAAGATTATCATTCTCAATGCACTTTACATTCTCACGGTCCTTTTGGATGCGTTCATCGGAAGGCCGGTCCTCGGCGAAGAATCGCCAGTGTCTTAAGCAAACGTCATTTCTTTAATACCTGCCTGTGTACGATTGCACGAATTGACCGAGCCAAAACTTCGAAACCGTCACAGTCTTTCACTCGCAATCGCATTTAATTATTACTCTTCTGATCAACTCAGGCTCATGTCCGGGTGAAAAGCGAGCCAGGAAACTAGCATGTTCCTGTAAATCATCGGCCATCAGAAAGGGCCCGAAAATGGGACTGGAGGGTCTTGAACAAGGACTGGAACCACGTTTCCATCGTCCAATCCGTTACCGTCCCACTCGTTATCGACAATATAGTCATCGCTCAAGTAGACATCTTAGAATACGCCCTCGTCCTTTGAGGCATCCAGGTTCGAGACATCGACTGGACGACAACGAATATCACAATCTCCTGCGCTAAAGATACTTTGCTTTTCGTCAGAGGTATCTTCATGCCTAAGTCGAAGTTCCATCATCTGAGGCCTGGGTAGTCCTCAATTCGTTGTATTTGGGTTTTTGGAGCTAGCAAGCCGCTTCCAAACACCAAAGCAAGAAACTAAGAAGAACAATTTCGACTTCCATCGGTCGAGCAGTCCGCAGAGAGCGGGTAACAAGTGGAGCTGCAACTTCATGCGGATTGCTCAAAAGGTCAGTCCACGAGACCAAGTTCTGCACCCTAAGGTCCGCCCTGTGCACTACTAGGTGGATCAGTGCTCGAAGTTGTCGGTGGCCTTGATGGAGGAGTAGACTAAGTCTGAGCGTAGAGGACTGGCCCCTTTCCTGATTTTGCTTATCACAAGCTGCCGGTTTGTTCGTGGGCACATAGGATGCGGACAGCTGCTGGAGATACGCTACGAGCTGCGCATATCTGGGCAAATCGATGGTTAACAAACTTTGTTGGGTGAGTCAGGTCAACGTTATTCGGGTATTCTAAAAATAACGACAAGTTGCTCGAATGACGAAAAAGGTTGACGAAGTGAGTCAGAATATAGCAGATACTTGTGCAATCATTTCTATCCTAAACTTGCGACGCGAGAAGGAGTTGTGTATTCTATAGGGAGCTGGGGAAAAAACAACCATCACATTCAGCGCCCAAATCATATCCTAAGATCAGGACATCAAAGGCTTAGAAGAACATAAGGAAATTGTAACTTCAGAGGTGCCATAAGACACTTCAATTAGGGATACCTTACGGAGTAGTAAGTATGAAATCCTATGATCCTATGAAAACGATCACCCGAACTACTCGAGCCTCGAGGAAGGATTTTCGCGGTATGAACCCAGGAACCGATCAACACAAATCGAGACTCTTAGATGAAGACTGTAGCACATAGCAGGCTTTACCGACATAGCAGGGTTCTACTGTGAACTCTAGTTCATCTTCGGTTACGAAGTTGCTTCTGAGATTCTGAAGATGAAATTAGGTCGACTTAAGCGGTAGTAATGGGATGGTGACGATATCCAATGAGTTGAATATCAACATCTGAAACCAAGTGTTTTGAATCTCTCAAACTTTCCTGTGATTCAACAGACATTTAACATCCTTTCAAAGCATGTCTGAGTATGTCTGAATGTGATGGTTTCGGCGTACTTCTGTCATCAAGTGATGTTTCTGGTGAAGATGTTAAGCGAAGCAAGAGGACACGGACCACCATCGCGTGAAGTTTCCAACGGCTGCCTGACCTTGGTGCTGTCCATCATGTCACCCACTTTGTAGCTTTCGAGCTTCGCACAACCATTCTCCTTTATGATCACTCAGCTTTGATCATTCGTATCGTCTATGTCCACTTGATCAGGATCTCCCAGAGTACTAAATTTGCTACACCACAAGCTCAGAGTCAAGAATACAAAACACCAAGCATGGATCAAGCTGCCCGGGGCGCTGCAGCCCTGGCCGCAGGTGACTTTGCTTCAGCCGTGTCTCACTACACTGACGCGATATATTCCAACCCTCAAGCCGTAGACTACTACATCAAACGTTCAACAGCGTATACTCGCGTCTCACCCCCCGATCACAGCTCCGCTCTACAAGATGCAGAAATAGCAGTCAACCTAGCCTCGAAGCGGGGCAAGAGGGAACTTATAGCACAATCACAGCTGAGGAGAGGTATTGCTCTGTTCGGCTTGGAGCGCTGGGCAGATGCGAGGGAATGCTTCAATTGGGTGAGGAAGCTGAATGAAAAGGAGAAGAGTTTGCAGATCTGGGGGATCAAAGTTGAGGGGAGGTTGAATGGTGTAGAGGAGGGGGATGAGCGGGCGAAGGCGACAGTGAAGGAAATACCGGATGTGGAACTGCCTAAAGAAAATTCGGGGAAGAAAGTGCAGAAGCAGGCTGTGCAAAATAAGGAAAAGTCGGATTCTAATCCAGAGGAAGCTAAAGCACCGGCAGCTGAGACGAAAATTGAGGGTGTACAGACTCCAGCAAGCAAGATAAGACACGAATGGTTTCAAACAAATGATGATGTCGTCGTGACACTGTTCGCCAAGGGCGTACCCAAGGACAAAACATCCGTTGATATTCAAGAAAAATCACTATCCATCTCGTTTCCCCTTCCCACCGGCTCAGACTTTGAATTCTCACTAGACCCTTTCTTCGCCAAAATCGACCACTCCGTATCGTCCGCCAAGATCACGTCCGCCAAAGTCGAATTCAAACTCAAGAAATCTACTCCTGGCCAAAATTGGTCGTCCCTTGAAGGCGCCGAATCCACCACTGACGGAGAGCCCATATCCAACAACAACAACCTCCCCGACCCCATCAAGCGCGCCGTCCTCACCCAACCTCCAACAACCACCGGCCCTGTCTACCCCACCTCCTCGCGCACCGGCCCCAAAAACTGGGACAAAGTCGCCGCCGACCTAACCAAAAAGCCCCCAAAGAAAAAACCAAAGGCCAAAGACACCTCCACCGCTTCCTCCTCGGGCGACGAATCCCAAGACGACTACCTGGACGATGACCTCGACGGCGCCGACCCCGTCAACGGCTTCTTCCAGAAACTGTACAAAGACGCGGATCCGGATACGCGGCGGGCGATGATGAAGAGCTACCAGGAGAGTAATGGGACGGCGCTGAGTACGAACTGGGAGGAGGTGGGGAAGAAGCCCGTGGAGACGAATCCGCCAGATGGGATGGAGGCGAAACGATGGGGGGAGTGAGTCGCCGTGAGATTGTTGGAGTTTGGGGGGGGCCAGGTGTTTCCGATTTGGCTTCGGGCATGAGATTGCCTTTAGCTCAGGGGCGAAGCAACTCGTCCAAAGCCATCTGTCGGCGTTCCCAATTTGAACATTTTGTGTAACGAGCTTCTTCATTTTGCCCGGCGGGGGTATCCTATCTTGTACTCGTGCAAAAGGCAAATAAATCTACAGTAGTCTGTCTGTACCCAACAATACCAAAAACCAAACTCCCGCATAGCATACTCGTCCTCTGGCGATCTGAACGCACTGACTTGCTATGAGAGAATAGGTCGGTCAGGACAGGACAGGACAGGACAGGACAGGACAGGACAGGACAGAAAGTGGCAGATGACGCAAACAGCCAAATCTTTCGCTGTTCTTTTTTCAACAAAAACGCACGCACGACTGTCTCCCCCCTTCTTCCTCCCCTTCCTTTTCATCCCCCCCCTCAGCCTTCCCCCCCCCCAGCTCAAACCCAAACCCCAAACCCCCCCAGCCTTTTTCCCTCAAACCCAAACCCAAACCTCAACCCTCCCCCCCCCCACGCCAACAAAACCCAAAACTCAAAACCCTCACATCACATCACACCACACCATACACACCTCTCACATCCCCGAATTCGATTCGCTCAATTAGATATTATGTATATTCTATAAACCGCTTACTATGTACGGAGTATGTACTGTAGGATAGTGACTGCTATTTGTATATACTGTAGGTACTGTAGGTAGGGTAGGTAGTGTATGTAGGTACGGTAGGGTAGGTAGGGTAGGTAGGGTAGGTAGGGTAGGTACTGTAGGTACGGTAGGTACGATAGGTACGGTAGGCACTGGACGGTAGGTACGGTAGGTACTGTAGGGACTGTAGCTTACTGTAGGTAGGGTAGGTAGGGTAGGTAGGGTAGGTACTGTAGCGTAGGTACTTTACTGTGCTTACTGTACATAGGTTCTTTACTGTAGATACTGTAGCTTACTGTAGGTACTTTACTGTACATACTATAGGTCCTGATTTAATTAATTTAATTAAATGAATGCCCGCCCGCCCCACTGACTGACTGACTGTACGGAAAAAAAAGCCGGGGTTGGGTATCGAGGGCTATGGGGATGGGGATGGAGGTGGTAGGGAGGTGGTAGGGAGCGGGGAATGGATTTGGGGTGATGGGTGGGGGGGTGTTGGTGGTGGATGGGGGAGAGGTGGTGAAAACTCGAGAGGTTGAGGGGGATGGTGAGGGGGGGGGTTAAGCTGTACGATGGCGGTTGGATGGGGTATTCCACAAAGATGAAGGAAATGGTAATAATATATAAGTAAAAGCCACCAATCCAGAGAACTCCATGCAATTTCTTTTGCTCGCACGCCAAAAACCCGGCACAAAAAGACCTACACGCACCAGAAAAATAAAGAAAAAACGTCTAGAACAGCCGGCCCTGGTAATCAATCCGATCGGTACGACTCCAGGCCACCTCCGTCGTGACTTGGATCCCCTTCTTCGGCACCCGGTCCTCCAGCTCCACCCCCCCGCCCCGCACATCCACCCTATGCCTCCACCCCTCCTCCCCGACGCCCTCATCCTCCAGCCGATTAAAACTCCTGCGCCCCGCCTCCGCGAGCTTGCTCCTCCGCCACAGCGCGCGAGACGAGGAGGAGGAGGTGGAGTACTGGGTGGAATCGGCGGGCTTGCCGGTGAAGAGGACGTGAAACAACGGGCGCAGGGTGGTGAGGCAGGCGCAGCAGATGGCGACGGAGGGCTCGGTGGCGGACCAGAGGGCGGCATTGACGTAGTTCCAGGTGGGGTCGTGGAGGAGGTCGAGGCGGGCGAGGACGACGAGGCGGATGATGGAGACGACGCAGACGAAGCCGCCGCAGAGGAAGATGGAGGTGAGGACGATTTTTTGGGTGCGTGAGGTGCGCAGGCGCCAGAGCATGGGGACGGGCATGATCCAGATTCCGCTGTTGGGTGGGGTTAGAGTGGGTTGTTGGTTTTGAGGATTTTGAGGGGGAGACTTACGTGTCGAGGATGACGTTGACGCTGCCGGAAGCGACGAAGAACTTGGTAATGTCGACGCAGTGGCCGGGGATGGTGGGCTGCCATAGCTTCTTGATGGGGGTGCATTCGAAGATGATGGTCACCATTGTAGCAACAAGTGAAGCTAGAGTAACGGCGCCAAAGGCTAACAGAAGGATTCGGAATTTGGGAGTGGGAAATATTCGACGGTAGAAGAGAAGACTTTGGATAGAAATTGAGCATTTGAACCACCCAGCTTGATGGGATCTTGACGGAGAAACTAACATTGAGAACTTGGATGCCATGACGGCGCCCCAATAGCACATTTCGAACCCATAAAGAATTTTGAGGAACCATTCGATATCAATCATTGCCATCTTCGGGTCTTTCAGGCCGAGGAACATCAGGTGCCGTCCAAACCCATGGTGTACCGACATGATATCTCCGATGTTGCAGCCCCAGGAGAGAACAAGTCCCACCAGTACCATCCAGTCATCCCACTACAATCGGATTTTCTGAGTCAGTCATGTGTGCAGACAGATACTCGAACTTGTTCAAGCTCTTTTCGAAGTCCATACCCAAAACCCAGCTTTGGAGACCGCTCTCGACGTAAAGCGCAAGATCACAAAGATGGTCGGCAACAATATCAAAGTGACACTGGCAGCCAAAATCCTTTCGCCCTGGTCCGCAAACACATCATATCCCGCTTCCGCATTAATCTCCGCCGGCGTCGGTACATGCGAAGCAGACGCCATGATGTTTGTGGGCGATCTTGGACCGAGGGATGCGCCGTCCTATTGTGGCGTTACACAGCAGCGACGACGACGACGACGACGTGATAGAATTTCCCCCAGGAAGCAGCAAAGAAGGACGGGAAGATGGACCCAGTCATATGGGATTCACGCACATTTCTGGTACCTGATTCATGCAACCACACCAGCGACGGCACCATGGGGATTACCACAGTACTACTGCAGTAGTAGTACTGTACTGTACATGTGGAGTGTGCGGCAGAGCATGGGATTCGTTCCTTTTCCCGCCGATTTAGAGATGATCACACGTGACACTGGCCAGGATGTAAAGCTGCATCTTAATGGCGAGATTACTGTGAACCTTGTTGTTAACTTGTTGGTATGATGGCGGCATGGCACAGTCAGCCAATGGCAATGCGCCATGGGCCAGTTGGGCGTGTGGTCTCCCCCTGCCATCTCTACTGTGTACGTCAGTACTAATAGTACGAAGTACACTCAGTACTTCCGTAGTAAGGTAGGTACTTGATAATGAACGATAGTGAGCGAGTCTTGCCGAAGGCCGCAAGGGGCCCAGACGGTACGGAAAAGCCGGACTCTACAGTTACTGTACTGTACTTCCGTATCCGCGCCCCCAACGAGGCGGTTGGGGTCCAATCGAATCAAATCAAGTCAGCAAAGTGGCCGAATCAATTCTGGTACATACGCATTGTGATTATGTACAGTGTATTTCACAGATGGAGTTGAGTCAGATTGTGAGTAAGGTAAGCACCAGTGGTTGGAGGTCTCCGGTGTTGGTTCCCCCAAGATGCAACCGATCGACCCCAAGACTGTCGTGTGACGTTCGCTAACAGATCTGCCCACCCCTTCCCGTGTGCTATTCGACGGTTCCGTCTCGTGGATAGGTAAGGCCGAATGTTAGTCCAGGACTACGGCGAGGCCGAGATTAGGGCAGGCTGAACACTACAACGGTTGAACCTTCCTCTTTTGCTTCTCCCACTTCACACAATGCCAAGATCAGTAACCCCACCCTAGACCAAACGACAGACTTACCATTCCGTGACGAGTAACCGTCAATGATACTGATATCTTATACTACATTCATACCGTATATGTTGCATCATATATGCTCAACCGGGCAACTGCCCTCATTGATGTTTCGAAAAAGTACGTTGAGGAGCTTGAAAAAGACATGTGCGACATGTATAATTGAAAAGGAGAACATGTGGAACAAGCCAATCTTGGCCCAAGCTACCATGAGTTCCAGTAATCCGCCTGGCCCTTCTGCCCCTTTGCTAGCATGGCGGGAAGACAATACTGTTCTGAAGGATGAGATCAACCGAAACCTACATCGTGGTTTGGCAATGGAAACAAAAACGGACTTGTAACTCACACTATTGCCTAACCATTGTCGTAAGAGATGCGAGACAACACAGAACAATTTCTCAGAACTGTAGCTATATGAAACCCATGAATCACACGTCTGACTTAGACATGGTTTAATTGGAGCAACTCCTCTCATTAGAGTACCTTCTTCCAGTAAAACTTTAGTGACTCGAATTCGGTTCCAAAAGCAGGGCATGGTTGGGACATCGAACGACTTGCGAATGCGAACGGTCCTAATGTATGAGAATACTCGATATCCGAAGCCATTCCACTCTTCTTCGGGCTCACTACCTGGTTGATCAACATCTTTCTCTTTCCTAACCCCAACTTCTTCATACCCTCCATCCATCCTCTTCTGATCCACTATTCATCAATCTAAAAAAACTGATGTACATTAAAGCTCGACGCCTACCCTCCAATAAAACCTTGCATACACAAAAAGAAACCAGAGCCCTCGTTCTTGAATCTTTGATTACCCCTTACTCCCCAGCATTGCGTTCATCGCGTCCTAGAAAAAGGTCATGCGGTCGTTGAGTGGGTTGAAAGCTGAAGGATCGGAAGAATCAAAGACACCCCCCGTCTGAGTCCTGAAAGAGACGCGAAGCAGATCCTACTTTGGCAGTGTCTATGATGATTTTCAAAGCCGTTCATCGGCTTCGATGGGAGTTATGTCGATAGGGGTTCGGTTGGATCCACGAAGAGCTCCCCCCGCCCAGAGGCTTCCAATGCAGTCTTTCGCCCCCTTCGCATATGCCCTCTCTCTTTCGCGCTACACATGCCCCTCATATAAGGGGTGCTTCAGGATAACGAATCAAAACATTACGCACTAATCGCAATACACCACCCCGCGATTCTTTCGATTCGTGTCTATTTACCTCTTTTTCCCGAGGTTTATGCAACAATACTGCTATGGACTCTTCGTTGTCGTCGTCGTCGTCGTCATCAAGATCAGAGCTGCACTCGATGCAACCAATTCTTCTTTGTGTTGAAATGTAATGAATTAATAGTGTCATTTTCAATCCCAAAAAAAATTAATCTTAGACGTGATGTTCTGATATATATATAGTATGAGATTGAGATTTCTTAAAAGGGGGATGAATTCGTCTTCTATTCTGAAATGACGAGGGAACAGCGAGCAAAACAAAGAATCCTCGACTTCTCTTTCAACAGAGGAATGAAACAGCGATTGCCAAGACGTTGACAGAAAACTGATTCTTTCGCTAAACGACAATCTACGTGGTCCTTCCGATTCGATAAAGAAACGAAACGTATCGTCTTGCTCTATCTTGGTGAGAAAAATGAGCCATATATAACCAGATCCCTCATGTGCATCAAGAACCACCTTTTTTCATTCGTTCCAGCCCAACAACTCACGCCCCGGAATGAACATAACTCCCCCAAACAAACGGACTAACCCCCATATCCCTCATCTCCAACAGCGCCCCCCTTAACGCACCCGCCGCCCTCCCGACATCAATCCTCCCATCCTCGCCCTTCAGTCCCCCATAAAACCCTTCCACAACCGGCACTGCCTCCTGATCATTAATCTCCCACCAAGTCGCCACCGTGTTCGGCACGCCGGCCATCTGAAACGCGCCGGAGATATGCAGCCCTTCCTCGGCGAGCTGTTCATCTTTACTGACCGCCGTCTCGCACGCGGAGAGGTACGCGAGCTGGCAATTCTCCATGTCCATTCTCATGATGAAGCCCACGCGGAGTGGCTTTGGACCCCAATCCTGGAGCAAGATTTTGCTTCTCAGTGGGTCGGAGGGGTCGGCTTCGCCGTGGCAGGCTAGGTGGGCGATGGTGCATTTGCGAAGGCCTTTGATGACGACTTCCCTGGTTGGTGGGGGGTTTGTGAATGAGGAGACCTGGAATTGGGGTTCAAGGATAGCTTTGACGCGCTCGACCTCTTGAAATGCATTATCGAGCTTAGGTCGATCAATGGTTTCTTCCATGGCAGCTAAGAGGGCAATTTGCGGCTGGGTTGTCGTACTACTCTGCTTCCCGAGCTCTTCCATGCGTGTTCTTGAGTACATGAGACTTTTCAAGGTTGGACTGTAAGAGCTTATTACCCTATCCATAACGGTGCATGGCTCATTGGTTTTGAGTCGTTTGAGATGATCACCAGCAGCATGTAATGGCAAACGATTGACCCAGTTACACGTGATCCACCACAAGCGAGGCGTAACGTCGGAAGGACTTTGAGAGCCTACGAGGCCTAATTTGTTCAAAACTGGTTCGGCCGCAACGTACCAGAGCCAGGTGAGCACTTGGTGTAGGGAATCTGCTGTTGGTGCCCGAAAATCGCTAGCTTGATCGAGTCCCAGTCGAAGGAGATCAAATTTCCCCTTGCAAGCTTCCTGGCTGTATCCTACCAAATTCAGGGAAAAGACTGAATCTGTTGATATCACTAAAGCGTAGCCATTATTGGGCCCAAGCCCTGCAATAAGCATGACAACGGGCCCTTGACTAGCATACGTTTGAATCTTCGAAGGGTCAATTGGGGGAAGTAGGAAATCCTCAAAACCGTTCTGCTGACGAATCTTTATAACCAAGTCGTTCATTTCCGACTTCAGTAGAAACTTGTCCTGAGGCTGATCCTCGAAGAAAAAATCGGGCTGTCCAATTTGGCCCATTCGTTTACGAATGTCACAGTACCGACTTGCAAGCTCCTCGTGTTTCTCTGCTAATGCCATCACTTGGCTCTTTCGATTGATCAGTCGATCCCAAAATATTCCCCGTCCCTTCTCCACTGCATTAATCACATCAATAGTTTCTTTACCTGTCGCTTGTGCCGCATGTATGGTTATCAATGGTGCGAGACTAAAATTTCGAATCATGGAAAGTTGCCGTGCTCGATCGTGACCGGCTGAAATGAACCGGTTCATAAGATCTATACAGGTAGCCATAGCGTCGCTGTAATTGAAATTGTCAAAAACAGTAATATTCGCGCTACGAAGCCTATTTGGAAGTAAGCAATCTTTAGTGAACTTTTGCATCTAGTCCTGCTGAGGAAGATTCTTCATAATAACAGGATACGTCTCTTGTAATACATCATACAATAAGCAGATGTAGAGTGGTTCCCCTGAGGTACTAGCAGACATGGGTAGAGCACAGGGCAATCCTGTGGAAGTTTTGGCTCAGCAGCGAGGAGCCACTTTCCACCTAATAAGTAACAATGGTACGAAAGTATACATTACTGACTTTTGAATAATTTTAGAGTCTCCATTACAAGCGAGCCAGATAGCAAAGGCTGCGAATCTCAATGCAGCATAAATTTTGGTCATTGGGTCATATTGAGAAGTGTAAAATATTTCGTAATTTGTTTGGGCTGCTTGCGCACCGTGGACGGGATCGCCCTGTATGGAATTAGCAATTTATATCATTGTACTACCGTGAAATTTGAACAGTCCCGGCAGCAGCCATGTTAGAAAGCGGCCGAGCGAAAGAAAAAAGCCGGAATGAGATAAGTAGTGCTACAGACGCAGCGTGAAAGACATGTAAACATTTCGTAACCGCTACCACCAAATAGGGCGCTTTGTACTCATATTGACATGAAGTGAGGCGAATACGGTGGCATACATTCATTCGAAGAACGTGAATCACTGACCGTCAATTCGTAGTATGCGGACTGCAAATCAGCAACGACCGGGAGGCGGCCTGTGGATCTGCTGTCCTTTTCCTGTTCCAACTTCTCAACCATGTTCAAGTACGTTCCAGCAGTAGCAAGATCATCGGTGTTTTTGGTATTCCGCCCTCTGGATATCAAAGCTTGGGCAAGAGATCGCCACGATTGTACTCGATTCACAAAATCCATCGTATCGAGATCGACAGCATGTTGATATAGTGGAATGACCCTGTCTACTGGCCCACCGCTATCCCAGAGCACATGGCCTATTTCGAGTACGCAGTCCACATGATCCCGTCGGCGCAAGGGCAGACGCGAGAGTATCATTTTACCGACCCAATGTCTAGCTTCATATAGGTCCGCTCGACGTTGATAAGCGTTGGTGTGGTCAGCTTTAGACCTCTTCCGAAGAATGGCCGACAGCGCGGATGCTCTTTCTGCAAAATCAGCATCTTTTTGTTCGGTCATTTGGGCTGATTGACGAAATGTAGATACTGCATCGTCCAAGAGCGAAGTTGCGCCAAATCTTTCATGCCGGCTCCTCTGTACTTCTCCCATTATGAATAGACCTTCTGCCTCAACTCCTGATATTCCTGATACATGCCATTCTGAAGCTCTGATTTTCGCTGCGGTACAAGCTTCCTTTGCAAAATTATAGGCTCTTGACAGGAGTATGTCGGTGCAATACTGATGATAACTTAGTCTCAGCAAGTCCGCACATCTCAATCGAACGCTATTTTTGATACAGGAAGGGGATGCAGTACTTCCGTCGATCGCTTTGTTCATGGCCGCATATGCCGAGAAAGACTCGGTCAAGTCGTCTCGAGTCCTAAGATATTTCCATCTTATCTGGAACATTCTCCCGCGTAGTTCATTACGATAGGCTTCATGTTGCACATTCACCGTAAATTCAGTAGCTGTTTGCCCAATAAGGATTTCCGCCTCATTAAGGTCCTCGAAGCTTTCCGAGCTTTCGAAACGAAGCAGATGCACATGAGCAACGAGTAGGCGAAGTAGTGCATGGTCATCCTGGTAGAGATGTGGTAATGAGAGGCCTGCGCGAAGTAGATGGCTCGCCATGTCTAGGTCCTGATTGCAACCGTCGAACTGAGCTCGTTTGATCAGACACATGGCGGCGACCCGCAGGACAGCAGAAAACTTTTCATGATCTGCTGGAATTATGGCAAGTGCATTTTCAATGAACTCGATGGCATCGTCAAGCGTTCTACGAGAGCCCGTTACGTCGTTCTGATAGAGGCATATCCAAGATAAGTCTGCCATAACTATAAAATTCCAAGGTTCATATTGGAGCACTTTGAGCAAACACCGCGCAGCCTCGTCGGCATCTACTTTTCTACCTTGTCGGAACAAACTCTCTTGACAGTAGTTTCCCTGTTGCCGTAAGAGCTTTGCTAAGACAGCTGGTTCGACGTTCGGAAGCATTTCAGCAAGGTGCAAAGTAGTCTCAAGCAGTGCGATGGCACTCTCCAGCTCGGTTCCTTCGCGCCAGGAAAGGCACCATTTACGGAATAAAGCATCAGCTTGGGTTTGCGCCAGTTCGATAAGGGGATGGCACGCGACGTTTGATCCGACTAACGTTTCACAAGCCTCTAAAACGTTCTCCGAACTTGTAGTCATTGTCAGGAACCATGCTATTCAGATCGTCACTTTTTGTAGTCTACTGTAGCTGGGCAGATACGAAAGAAATGGCAAGCTGGAACAGCGGCACGGGCAGACCCCATCCCTTCCGTAGCGGAGGCTCGCTAGGGTAGCGGAAGGCGCGTCGCATGGGAGACGCAGCCCTCACTCTTCATCTTGATAACTACAATTGTCCAGCATGGCCAATCTCAATATCGAATATGGCGATCAAATGAAGCATCATCCCTACGGGTATGCACTGTTTCACCCAGTGTCCAATGAATCGCTGAACCCGGGCTCAGTTGGATTTCTTGACGAGTTGGGCTTTTGGCATCCTATAGCCAACCTGGAAGACCCAGAGAGTCTATCACGGCAGGGGCTAACCTCCCCTTCAGCGCCCTTGTCGCGTGCAAAGTCTTCGCAAATCAAGGAATGGACCCCAAAGCAGTCTTCGAAAGTCAAAGAGAGGTCTGGTGGCTTTAACGGGGGTGTGAAGTCAGTAACTTATTTCTGGCACTAACACTCTGGGCTTGGTTTGTTTGACATGCAATGAGTAACGCAGTGTATAGCGGAACGGCAACTGGCCTACCGGTTGACGCAAAGTTGCAGGTGGAATACAGTACATCCTCCGACTTTGGCGCCGTACTGATAAGTTCATCACCCATCGTTCGCGAGGCCTTTTACTATAAGGCGCCATTCAAGGATTGGATGCGAGCGAATGCAAGATCTCTTTTGAAGGGGTCGCTGGCTGAAGATATTAAGAAGTACGGTATATTTATAGTCACACAGACACATGCAACGCAGAAGTGTGCTCTGACTGCCTGGCGGAGCTCAGAAAGCAGCGTCTATTTCGGATTTGGAGTGGGTGCCATGGGTCTCACTGAAATCGCCCCGAACGTTGGATGGTATTCTGGAAGGAGCGAATCGGGCTGGGATGTCTACGAGGCCGAGAGAGACGAACTGAAGGTGATATTTGCCGGTGGCCTTTGGTTCCGAAAGAAGCTTGGTTCGAAGGTGAGCTCCAGACCATCTCCTGTGCGTATGATTACTGAGATTCTTGCTTCGACAGACACATATGCGAGAGACAAATTCACCTAGGCGTGGCGGGACGCCCATGGACGACGACATCATCCTGTCTGCCCCAGACTCGGAGAATCTCGAGCTGGGTTGTGAAGTCTGGGGCGAGCCGCTTGATGAACAGGTTGATGATGACAAGGAGGAAGATGACGAAGACAATGAATCTTAAATGCGGTGTAAGTCATTACAGAATCCTTCGCTACTGCTTTCAGAAATCCTACGAATCTTCAGCCGGCAGAGAATATAGATCAAATGTAAATTTTATGGAAAAGTCTGGTTATCTGGCTATGTGGTATCTATATATGCATATATGTAAAAAGAGAGGAAATACTACCGAACTAGGTACCTTGGCCTTATACTGAATATAGCCTCGAGACCGAGAATTCCGGAGGTACCTCGACAACTAATATCCAGCCTCGCAACCCCAGCCTGGGGTGCCAGAGACACTACCTTTAGAGCGCGCCGCCTACCGTTTCAGTAACTAACGCTGGTTTCAGAAACCCACCTCCAACAGAGATCCTTTTACATCGTAACTGTTTACCCAATGCAGTACCCTACGCCAGCCGTGCTGCTTGTAAACAGAACCAAATTGCACATCGTAGGACTGGATTTCTTTACCTTTAGTCTGCACAGTCGATATGCTCGCCCATGGCAAGGGGCTTTTTGGTCCTCTGTACTTTGTAGGCTTTGCTTCTAGAGCTGAAAAGTGCCAGTACAGTGACCGCTGTAGTAGTCAAGAGGTTTGCAGAACAAGGGAACCAGGACCCAGAATCACCCCTTTATCGCAGCGACCTTTACCAGCCTTGCGAGTGAGTAAGCGATGCTTGCTCACCCAGTAGCCGGATCAAAGGTGAGTCCAGCGCGAATTTCTGTCTTCTTGGCAAATATACTCTAGATAATACTTTCGCTTGGAGGGAAGGGGTGCTTGCGGAATAGAAATCGAGATCTGCAGAGCAAGGCCGAGGATTGCTCAATTCAAGTCGAACATCACTATATCAGAGTCAAAATTTGTTAAATAGCGAGCCGAGTTCTTTGCGCGTAGTCAACATGTTGAAACAGCTCGAGTCTTGACATCAACAGCATGCGGGCAGATGGTAGACTTTAACGGCGGCGGCCCATTCGGACTCTGCCCCGCACCTCCCCAAAGCCCGGCCCAGATACTGTACCTATTACAGTATTGTCATAAACCTGAATCCTTCGGCTCCTGTATTGTGTGTACGAACAAATAACATCACCCAACTTCGTTACCTTCACAACGCAGTTAATTCGGATGGCAGACCAAGCTCCTCGCTGGGTTGGCGACCAAAAGCCCAATCTCCCGGCAGACATCAAACGCGCCGCCGACCTCCCTCCACTCATTACAGACAAATACGTGTTCTTCTTTGGTTATAAGGGCTCAGAGCCCGAGGTTTGCTTTCAACAATGGTATCCCTCGCCATTCAGCGACCCAGACTCTGCCGACCCACAATCTGGCGACCCTCTCCAGTTCCACACATCGGAACAATACATGATGTATATGAAGGCCGTACTGATGGATGACGAGGGTGCAGCGGAGAAGATCCTAGCTGCACCAGGACCTGGAGAGGCAAAGGCTCTGGGAAGGGCGGTCAAGAGCTTTGACCAGGAGATTTGGGATGCGAATTGCGACGCCTTGGTCGAGAGGGGCAACTTCCTCAAATTCTCGCAGGACAAGCGATTGAAAGGGATACTTCTGGGTACAGGTGATAGAGAGCTTGTGGAAGCGAGTCCAAATGATAAGGTTTGGGGGATCGGCTTTGCTAGTGAGAGCGCGCTGGAAAATAAGGAACATTGGGGGCAGAATAAACTGGGGAAAGCGCTGATGCGAGTGAGAGATCAATTGAGAAGCGAATAGGAGAACGAGATGTTTCTTGCTCAGGCCGTCTAATCAAATCATTATAATTAGAAGTGCACTCAAGATCCTGGTTGCCGCTTTGCGAGTCTCTTTCGGATAATGTCCATGTAAAAAAGTCAACTCTACAGCCTTGAGTTGGCGCTTTCATGGAACAATGGCTGGATTACTTGGAATTGCCCAGAAGAGTCACTCATTGACTGCTAGACGAGACAGATCGAAGAGGACTGGAGAATGAGACCGGGCCAACATCTTGAATTCAATGTATCATCTCGCCCGAGATTGATTCATCTCAATGCATGTCTCTCAAGCGTCAAGTTGACTTACCTAATAATTAGGAAGTCGCATTGTGAGCGTTCAGATTGTTTGTGCTCATCATGCATAGTGTCCTCAATGTTTCGTAATGTGAGGGCACACCCAGCCTGACAAAAAGCCAAACTGCCGACAAGCCATGAATCCATCTCTGCTTGGTCTCGACGAAATGAGATATGGTTGTGGGTGGTGGGAAGTGCTTGTTATTGGCTCTCAACAAGCATGAATAGTTTTGTGATATTGCAAATTCAATGTACCGCTTTCAAGAGTAAGAGAGCAGACCTTTCGATGTTGGACGCTACTTCGTACACTTCGTCATTTGCAGCCACATAGAGAGAGAGACAAAACGATGTTATATATATCCTCAATTGAAGATTTTGACATTTGACAGTACCTTAGGGACTGTCAGTCTTGTCACCTTCCAGTGGTAGAGTACAAGTATTCCGTAGCGAGCCAAGTATGTATTATTGAATGCGGGCCGGACCGCGGCAGCTGTCAAATGTAGTTTCGCAGTGTGCAACCAGTAGTAAAACTCCGTACGCGCCGTAGATCATTTGCTCCCCAAAGCAGTGAGGCTACCGGGCGCTGAGGGCGCTGATTGCGCTATTTGCTTCATAAGACATTCAAAGCGCTTCTGTCCATATGGTTTTCTCGATCCTCGAGGTTTGCTCGATCAATTCTGTGCTAGGAATTGCTAAAGATTAACCTCCTAGTATTGCACCCCATTGTCGCTCCATTCCTTCAGTCGCACCATTGGCCTTTGCTTCTGCTTCGAGGCTATAATTTCTCGAGGTGTGTTGGGACCACCAGGCTGAGAGAACGGATAGTAACATTTATCCCTACAGTCTTAGAAATCACCAATTGCGCGCTCCGGTGCATGCTCCGTCAATATCCAGCGATTATTCGGGGGCTACCAGGCAAACGTCTCCGGAACTCTAGGGAAGAGACTGGATAGCCATTGAGTACGTAGACCGCATTGAATCAAGGCGGTTCAGAAAGAGCTGGGGCTAGGGCTACAAATCTTTTGGATACTACGTTCTTGGTCGATGCGAGAGTTGGTGCCATTGGTTGCCTTCGGCTGAGGCTATCGAGTAAGCCAATGCCTGAGGTTGTTTTTGCAAGCGAAGCAAATCCTTACGTCGATGTCGGTTAATGTTTTCCCCGGAAACACCGACAAAGGTGGATGAAGGGTTTGTAGCTATTGCTAGGTTACTGTCCGCAAAATGGGGGTTGGATATACCCTTACTCGTGAAGGAGCACACCCCTTCTCGACGCTCACGCCCAGGACCAGTGGGGGACCAAGTCTATGATCGGATCAGGTTCTTGTTCTACAGGAATAAGGATGGTTTGCAGCACGCAATCGACCAGTTCGAAAAGCATGCAGTTGTGGCGTTCTCTCAATGGAAATTTAAACCTCACGCAGATCTCGACGTCCTGCCAAATCGGTCTACGCCTGACAGCGCCCTACGTTCCGATTCTTTTTTGAAGCGCACTACGATCACTGAGGAGGCCGCTGCCGAATTGTTGAAGAGTCTATTACGTTTTCTCACTGATGTGACGGACGGCGGGAGGGCCGAGGTTGGCCATAAAAGTCCAGATGAGATACGAGGTAGATCTAGCCTCAGCTCCCAAGGATTATGAGCTATCCTGACTTGGTTTATAGAAGAAAATACGCCAAAAGTAGCCGATAGCAATCCTGTTAGACCAAAATCAACTCGACCGCTTCGTCGCCAGACTTCCATCAGTCGGTTCTTCGCACCAAGGAAAGATGATACTCCTACCAAAGCAGCCTCCCTAACAAGCCAACATGCTTCCTCAGACGAGTTCAACCCCGATATGGACACCTCAGCTATCCTTGAGGACATCAAAATGATTGACGTGCCGCCTGTGGTAACCCCTTCTAAAGCCACTGCTAATCCATTTCGGATCACATTGCCGCCACCAGAGTCCGTAGACGAGGAATTTCAAACTCCACCTACATCCCCATTACTAGCAAAATCGAGGGATGCGGGCTGGGGCATTCCAGTGGGGCAAATGCAGTGTTTGGAAAATCCAAAAGACGAGGCTTACTTTCGCCAAAGGTACGATTTGGTCCGTTTACCAGAACCTTCCGTGTCAGGGAGAAAGCGATCTTTCCCCGAGCCAATTAAGCCTGCGGTGCCTCGTAAAGTTTCTCGCGACGGTATGGACGATCAGTTTCCGCGGCATTATAATGTCAACTACATGAGTCCGGTCATGACGCCAATCACCAGAGAAGAGGAAAGGCCCAGTTTTCCAGGTTTTTTTGGAGACAATAGAAAGCCTCTCCCGCACAAGCAAGACCTACTTCGTTCTTTTGACAGTATTGCATCTACCACGACATCGACGGCAACGGCTTCGCCAGCCTGGAGGAGCCCTAACGTCTCTTTCAACTCTAATTCTACCACGACGTCCTTTACTTCATCTGCGGATGGTTCTGATCTAACCGAAGCTCTTACGATCAAACCACCTGTACAGAGAAGAGATCATACGGATTTGCGACGTTCTATAAGTGCATGTGCAACCAACGAAAGCGACAAAACCATGGCCCCACCCACCTATTCTGCTCGTGAACCAATTGACCAGTATCTGGCGGCGCATCTCTTCTCAGAAACCCCATTCGGTAATTTATCCTTTCGAGTTCACTCTTACAAACTAAGCCCGCTAACTTTAACAGCTTCTTCAAGCTTTCCTGAATTTATCTCCTTCCGACAGATTTATGAAATCACACGAATTTCCGCGTGTTGCAAGCTATCGAGTGGTGATCTCTTCAGCTGCTTGAGCCGGAGCATTAACGATTACGAAGACCTTTTGTCTTCTTTGAGTTCAGTTGCCAAGACGCATGGAAAGGCTCTTCCGGAGAGATCAAGTCTACTCGCGTGGTCCCAAGCTGGAAAAGATTTTGGGGGTGTTGCACTGTCAGGAGACCTTAAATTCGTTGAGCAGCAAGGGAGCCCTGTGTTTGACTTTCGCTTGAGACCACTCAAGATGGAGTCTTCGTACCGATTTTCAAGAAAATTTGGCAGTGACCGTTTTTGTACCATATCTATCCCCGGAATCGATATGGAAGATCTACCATCATACTTGAAGCACGACTCCCATGCCGCTCGAGAGATGATCATCAAGTGGCTCATCGATACGACACATTGCTTCTTAGGTCGCTCGTGGAAGGTCTTTTACGTCAAGTCGGACCCTAGCAACAAGAAGACCAAGCGCAGAAATCAAGACAGCTTCAACGAAGCCAAATTTCGTATATTCTTCTTCGCCGAAGACGGAGACGATTTCAGGAAGGAAAGCCAATTTGGTGAGCTTGACCCAAGGAAGCGTAATCACTCATCCATGGCGGTCCAGAGTCTCATTGAGTGGTTCATGCCTGCATCAGAGAACAAGAACCAAACGAGTCTCAAATTTTTCGCTCGGCTTAGTCTGGGTCTTACTAGTACGTCGCCGACTGTCGAATTCAAGCCTTTGGAAATTATCAGGAGCGATGATGCTCGCAGTGACTATCCAGCGGTACGAAAGCTCAATGTAAAGCGGTCTGATGAGAAGAAAGCGCACGTTAAACTACATCATTCCGAGGCTCCGATCATGAATGATGGCTGTGCTCGAATATCGAAAGCCGCTGCGCTCGGCATAGCTCAGAAGCTTAACCTGAGTCAAGCTCCTTGCGTCTTTCAGGGGCGCATTGGAGGCGCCAAGGGCGTCTGGATGATGGATGCTCTTGACGAAAAACTGCCGCAGAATAGCCGTGGATACTGGATAGAAGTCACAGACTCTCAACTCAAATTTGAAGGTCATCCTACTGACGAGGTTTCCCCCGATCCTGTACGACTAACATTCGAAGTCCACTCGTGGGCAAGAACGTTGGTACCTGCTTCTTTGAATTTCCAGTTGATACCTATTCTACTGGATCGAGGTGTGCCACAAGAGGTTTTCATGGTTCTGCTGGAAGAGGATCTGACAGCGAAGGTAGGTGAGCTGAAGGTAGCTATGGACAGCGGTATTGTACTTCGCAAATGGAACCAAGACAATTATTCAGTGAGCGAGGAAAGAGCGAGGAACAACGGGATAGAGATGGTAGGCGGTCTACCTGATTCATTATCAGAAAGGATCAACTGGTTAGTTGAGCATGGATTTGAGCCTAAACATTGCAGTTACTTGAAGGATCTGCTCTTCCATTCGATCAAAAATTATTGTCTTCGGCTCGAAGACAGGATGAACATTGGCATTGGCAGGTCGACCCAGGCTTTGATGATTGCTGATCCGTTAGCAATTCTAGAAGAAAATGAGGTCCACATTGGATTTTCGACACTTTTCCGAGATCCCAAGTCAGGCTGGGCCGAGACCATGATCCATGACGAAGATGTCTTGGTCGCTCGCTTACCGGCTTTGCTACCATCTGATATTCAGAAAGTCCGTGCTGTTTTCAAGCCAGAGCTGCGCATTTATAGGGATGTAATTGTATTCTCTTCCAAAGGAACGCGCTCACTGGCCGAGAAACTGTCTGGAGGCGACTTTGACGGTGACAAAGCATGGATTTGTTGGGAGCCCACCATTGTTGCACCCTTCAACAACGCTCTGGTCCCTGAATTCCCCTCACTAAAGACATACGGCATCGAAAAGGATACTCTCAAGGTTTCGGACATCCTCGATGATCCTGATTACACAAGCAGATTCCTGAAGCACGCGTTCAACTTTAACCTGCAAACCAACATGCTGGGTTCATGCACTGGGTATCATGAAGCTTTCTGTTACAAAAACAACCGTATTAATCATCCCTCCGCTATTGCCATTGCGATTCTTCTTGGCCATCTGGTTGATCGCGCAAAAGGTGGTTTCATTTTCGACGACCAAAAATGGACTATGTTCTTGAAGATGAACAAATTACCCATACGACTGCCGAAACCTGCATACAAAGACAGGGACAAAGCGCAACCAACAAAGCATGTGATTGATCGACTGGTGTTTGATGTAGCAAAGAAAGTGCGGCAGACAGCATTGGGACACTTCTCACGACATTTTGTCGAAGCAAGCACCTGGGATGAAGCGTTGGTAAGAGCTTGGAAGAAAGAGCTTGGAGAGGCTCAGGGAGACGAATCGTTATTGAGGGTACTAGCGGACGTGAAAGTTAGACTGAAGACGATTCACGAATTTTGGAGGGCAAATGTACGAGTCGATGGAGATGATGACGATGGCAGGCCGTTGAGAAAGTCTCATGCAATGTCATTCAAAGCCATTGTGGAAAAGTGTCGGGAGGACTTTTTGAACATCAAGCCATTGGAGGATGAGATACAGCATCCCGTGGTCAAGAAGTGGTGTCAAGAATGGAAAATCACCAACAGAGGGGGTCACTGGAGCCTAATGAAAGCGAGTGCACTCTTCTCGGAATACCATCGCGGCAGTATGGTGTGGTATACCGCTGGGGTGGAAATAGGGGAGATGAAGGCCACGGCAGGTGGGCGGGGTACGTACAGACCTGTGGTCGGGGAGATCTTCAACGTCTTCAAGCTTGACGCGAAGGCTGTGGATAGGGCAAGAAGGATAGCAGAGAACGAAGGTGCTGCAGGAGAGGAAGATGATGATGATGAATTTGGTGATCTGGATTGGGGGTCGCAATGGGGATGATGAACAAGGTGTTTCAAGACGGGTCGCTTACAAGGTAGGATGCTCTTTGGGGGCAGATGGAGTACAGCCGTACCACATGCAAGGAAGAGACGTGGCAGCACGAATGGGCGGCATGCAAGCGGAAGGCGAGGTTGTGCATGCAACGGTGTTTGGAGGTGCTGAGGAGTCAGTACAATGACAAGCATTTAATGGAGGGCTCCGACGCTGTGTGACCGTGTCAGGCTGTCAGCCGGGACTTTGGGGTACTGACTTGGCACAAAGAAGAGAACAAAGAGACGATCATGGCGGCGGAGTGTTGGAAATCCGACCAGTCAACTGGGGTCGCAAGACAAGTTGGTTCAGCCCATCATTATGATCGAATATGTTGTACAAGATTTGATTCAGATTACTCCGTAGCGTTCACGACGAGCCTTGCAAAATACGTCCAGCAACGCGCTACAGATGTTAGAATAATAAACAATACTAGGTACTTTATGTTGTTTGTAGTGAGGTGATGCAGAACTTCAACCCAAAAAGTTGCCCCCAATAGATAGTAAAGTAAGCTGGATGAGAAAAGAGAAAAGCTGGATGAGAGAACAGAGATGAGAGAAGACGGAAGAGAGAAGACGGAAGAGAGAAGACGGATCGGCTGGGCGGGCCGAGGGCCGAAGTACGAACATTGAAGACTGTAAGGCTGCCAGCGCGACAACCGAAATCATTAAACGCCAGGGGGGGAAATTAGACTACGGTAAGGAAGGACCTTGAAGGTGCAGTCGAGTTTCACTGTGTGCACAAATCACACGTTTCACAGCACATGCCTTGTTCTTGCATTGGCTACTTGTTTCCACAATCTTCATGGATGATGGGGGTGGCATTGTATGGTACATCCTGTCGGAATTGTTTCATCGTTGTTTCCACGGAGTACTCACCAAACACTAACTGACACTGTGAGACTGAGACTGCGAGACTGTGTGACGATGTGACTGCGAGGCGCGTGCTCTCGGTCAGCGACTGATGGGCACAATCCACCCACCCACTGACTACTAACCATCTGCTTATTAGAATACCTTGTTGAAGGAGCAGCCCCCGGATTCTCTTCGCCACCATGGTGCATTCAGGCCTCCCCGGCTTCATCTCTATCCTTCATATGGTGGCCTGACACTAGCAATCTCCTGGTCTTTGTTGTTGTACAAGACTGCGCTCTTTGTCTCTTGTCTCGTCCACTCTCTCACTCTCAATCTTTTCCTTCTCTACGCAGGCCGCCCTGCTCTACTTTTCAACATCCGGTGGACTCGGTCTCACTGCATTTCGCTCATTTAAATACACTCTTTCAGCTTATAGTATGATACTCACACGCTCATTTGCCGTTGCGCTGGCGCTCATGACCAGTGCAACTCAAGTCCAGGCCAAGGCCGTCTTCGCTCATTTCATGGTAAGCATGTCCTGAATTGGAGACGACCATCCAGTACCACTGACACTTCCATAGGTTGGCAATACTGCTGGCAGTAGTTACAACGACTGGCTGGACGATATCACCAAAGCTGCCGATGTCGGCATTGACGCTTTCGCCTTGAACATCGCACCCGGCGACTCCTACACCACCTCGTCCATCAACCTCGCAGCTCAGGCGGCCAAAGACCACGGCAACTTCAGCCTCTTCCTCTCCTTTGACTATAGATCCAATGGCGAGTGGGATGCTGGTGTTGCGACCTCTACGATCAATACATTCGCCACCACAGCCGGCAACGCTCAGTTCCGCTACAAAGAGAAACCATTCGTCTCGACCTTTGAAGGCGTGGATCGCCAGGGTGACTGGGCTGCGATCAAACAAAACACTGGCTGCTTCTTCGTTCCGGACTGGTCAAGTGTTGGCCCCGCCGCTATCCCCCAAGACAACATCGACGGTGCCTTCTCGTGGGATGCCTGGCCGCAAGGTAACACCGACAAGGACACGACCGCAGACAAGGCTTGGCAAGCGGCGCTGGGAAGAAAGCCCTACATGATGCCCGTCTCGCCCTGGTTCTATACCAAACTCCCGCAATGGAGTAAAAATTGGATCCTACGCGGTGACGACCTCTGGTCCACCCGCTGGAACCAAGTACTCGAAATCCAACCCGAATTCGTCGAAGTTTGTCCCCCTCCCTCTTCCCCTCACCTGCCACTCAAATACTAATTCCCCTCCTAGATCATCACCTGGAATGACTATGGCGAATCCCACTACATCGGCCCCATCCGCTCCCCGGGCATTCCCACAAACGCCAACCGCTACGTTGACAACAACCCGCACGACCACTGGCGCGACCTCCTCCCCCAATACATCGCCGCGTACAAAAACGGCGTCGCTCCGGACGCCTCCGTCGAGAAACTCGTCTACTACCACCGCCCGAACCCCGTGTCCGCGGGTTCCGACGGCGGCACCAACAGCGGTGTTCCCGGCGCTACTATCATTGTTCCCGCGGCGCAAGTCTCGCAGGAGAAAATCTTCGTCGACGCCCTCCTCAGCTCCCCCGCTACCGTCGCCGTAACCGTCGGCGGTGTAGCCGTTGGTAGCTACCAAGCCACGGCGGCGGGGATCACGCATTTCTCTGTTCCGTTTAATGGCCAGACGGGGCCTGTGGTTGTCAGTGTGGATAGGGGCAGCGGGGGGCTTAGCGCGAGCGGGACGAGTATTTCGGGGACGACGAGCGATGGGTTGGTGAATTGGAACGCGGTGGTGGGGGGCTCGGAGAAGTTGTAGTTTGAAGAGGGGAGGGAGGGGGTTAGGTAGTTGATATCAGGGTTATGCGATGGGTGATTGTTTCCACGAGCAGATGGTGTGAGACATTTTGGACAACGTCTTGGCGTTTTGAAGTTAGAAAAATTAGTTCTCATGGGATCCTTTCTTCCATGCTCATCCGCCACACCTCTCGTCCCACGAATCACCCCCATCCAGACCATCCACCCCGCGTATTCCAACCCACACATATCTTCCACCCCCCCTTGCCCCAAACCCCCAACCCCTAGTATCCCTTCCCTTCCCTTCCCTTCCCTTCCCTTCCCTTCCCTTCCCTTCCCTTCCCTTCCCTTCCCTTCCCTTCCCTTCCCTTCCCTTCTCTCCAGTCCAATCCATCCCCATCCCCATCCCCAGCTCCAGCTCGAACAAGGACTACTGTACATATGTACATATCTTCCCCCAAGCTTTCTCTCAACCCTTTTCTTTTCTTTTCTGTTCTGTTCTTTTCTTTTCTTTTCTTTTCTTTCCTTCCTCTTTCTTTTCTTTTCTTGCTGCAAGCTAGTTTTTTCACTGTCCATTTTTTGTAAGTATGTAACTTTTTTGGGACTTGGATTTGGATCTGGATTTGGATTTGGATTTGGATTTGGGGGTGGATTTGGTGGTGGTGGTGGTGATGATGGTGGTGATGATGATGGTGATGATGATGATGGCGATGGTGATGAGGATGATGGCGATGGTGATGAGGATGAGGAGGATGATGGTGAGGATGAGGAGGATGATGGTGAGGATGAGGATGAGGATGAGGATGAGGAGGAGGATGAGGAGGAGAATGAGGATGAAGATGATGAGGGTGATGATGAGGATGAGGATGAGGAGGAGGAGGAGGATGAGGATGATGATAATGATGAGGAGGATGATGGTGATGGTGATGATAATTACAGTACAGTACGTGTGGAATTTTAGAGAGAGGGGGGTTTGTTTGAGAAAAGTAAGGATCTTGTATTGATTGGCACATCTCCGTCCCCCCGCTCGGGGTTTTCTTATATATTTTTTCATTCCCCTTCTTTTTCCTTTTTTTGCTCTCTTCTACCTAAGTTATATGCCACCTCATCAAATCTCTCTCTTCTCTGTCACAGCTTTTCTTCTTTTTCCTTTTCTTTTTCTTTTTCTTCTCGGTTTTTTCCGTTCATTCTCTTTTTTCGATGATGGATATCTTCTGTGTTTGTCACATATGGCGATGTGAGTAGCTTTGAGCTTTTGTTGGGTTTTGTTGAGGCTTGTTGGGGGGTTGGGGGGTTGGATATGGGTGGTGGTAGTGGTGGTGGTGGAAAGAAAGGGGGGGCAAATGGTGATTTGGGGGGTTTTGATTCGAGTTGGTGGAATTCTTGAAGGGGAGAGAAGAGGGGACAAATTGGGGAAGAGCTGGGGGAAAAAAGAAGAAAAAAACCCCCAAAAACCCACCCGCACCCACCAAGAAATAATCTCCTCCCCAATACCAATCCCCTTCCCCATTTCATCTTCGAATCATTCTCTCTCTCTCTCTCTCTCTCTCAACCGTTGCATCGCTCATTTCAAAACTCCCGCAAAACGATCACATATAACCCTGATATCCATCCCATCTCCCCCTTATTCAGATGTCGTGAATCAAAACACAATGCGATAAGAGAAACCGTCAGAGAGGAGAGGGATTGCGGACGATGAGAGATGGGAAAGGAAAATGATGGAGGAGAAGGGGTGTGTGAGAGTGGGTGGGGGTCGAGGGGGAAGGAGTTGAGCGTTGGGGAAATTTGAAGTGAGTTTGGAGGTTGTTAAGGATGCGAAAGAGGAGTCGCGGGCGGATGAGATAGGACCGACCGGTTAATTGTTTCTTCACTTACCACTTTTTTTTTTATAGATTTCGTACAGATCGATTCAAAACTCAATGTAGCTTATATCCTCCAATTTCCATTTATAAAACCAAACATCCATCTACATCTCTTCCGCTCTGCTCTGCTCATCACGCTGAGGCTTTGATTGTCGGGTATTGGATTTAAGTCTGAGTGATGAAGTGTGAATTATTGAGAGAGGCAGAGTGAGGTGGCAGGAACGGAATGGGAGGGATGGAGGATGGAGGGTTGAAGAGGGAGAGTTGTGTGAGGATGACGGGGGAGAAGCTGCGTCGAGAGCGGAGTAGAAAATAAGACAGGAGATATAACGGCAGCTTTCTTTTAGGTTTTTTTTTTTTTTTTAATCGATCTTTCCCTCCTAAGTCTGTTCGTACAAACGCTTTGTGTCCTTGTCTTTTCGTTTTTGTTTGCTTTAATATTAGAAATTCTGGTTTGTGTTCAGAGTGTTATTGTGTCTGGGGATTTATTTTTGATTATTGATTTTTGAGGAAAAACAACCACAACGCACGCATCACAAATTTTGAAAAAGAGCACTACAAACAAGGCAGAGTGAACCTAGAAGACGGTTGAACGACGATGAATCGCACGAATCGCAACAGTGCTGGTTCGGAGACGAGTGCGAGCGACGTCGATCCGTCGCAAGGAAACAGAGACGCGGGGCCGAAACGCTCACGCGACGGCGAAGAGAACGTTGCTAACATTATTGACCTACTAATAAAGATACCAACGTTAGAGAAAGAGAAGGGCAAAGATCATCCGTGGAAAGAGGTAGCATTGGAGCTGGTTCGACGCCTTCGACTCGACCCAGGAGGAAAACACCACGCGAATCAGAACGCGTCCATCGCGAAGGATGTACAGGAACTGAAGGCATCAGTTCAACTGCTTAACAAGCAGTTGCATACACAGGGAAACACGCGTCTTCCAACGGAAACCACGTCATGGGCGAACGTGGCAAGAGGAGGAATAGCGACGGGGGAGCAACGTCCCAGGGGCGACCCGCCGCCGCTTCGCAAGGGACGAGAAGTCATGGTTAAGATAATGAACAGAAGAGAAATAGAAGAGGTACAGAAGAAGTCGGCCGGACAGATTCTACAGGGAATCGCAGGCGTGTCGACAGGCCAAAGGGACCTAATCGTGTCACTTCGCAAGCTGGGCAGCGGTGACATTTCCCTTCACGCAGTTAGCTCAGATGCTCGAGCAAACCTGGAAAAGACCCAGACGTGAGCAAAAGGAATCGCGAGTTCGGCACGCGTAGCACGCCGAATCTTCGCAGTGCTGACACATGGAGTACGCACTACAATAGACATGAGCAACCAAGAAAAGGCCATTGGAAGGCTGATAAAAGATAACGCGAGGCTTCATGAAGATCTGGAAGTTCTAAGAATAGCCTGGCTCAAGAAGGTAGCAGATAGCGGAAAGGCTCATTCGTCGCTCATCGTAGAGGTCGCGATCGAAGCGATGGCGAACCGGCTAATGAACGTGAGCATGCTGAACTCGTATCAAGAATGTGCATGCGAGCTATTCGAAAAGAACTGTCGCATCACACAGTGCTTCAGATGCCACGAATTTGGTCACATGACTAAGGTCTGCAGAAAGGATCAGCGCTGCGGAAAATGCGCAGGCAAGCATCACATAGAGAAGTGTGTGATGCCTTCGAATAGAAGACGTTGCGTCAACTGCAACGGAAATCACGAACTCTGAAGACGCATCTGTCCCAAGTGACGACAGCAGATGAAACAAGCGTCCGAAATCTATAGAAATAGATCGTTCAGATATTCTGAGACGTCTAAATACAATCGCACACTCTTCTCGCTGTCTCTGAACTCTTTAGATTCAACGAACTCTTCAGGTTCAACGAATTCTTTCGGTTCAACGAACTTCTCGAGCTCAGCAACAGTCATGCTGAAAACACGCAGTCGAATCGCTGACGAATCAGCTTGGCAGGTAGTAGAGATCAAGAAGAGACGAGTCGATCTTTTCTCTTGCGTGAGTAGTGACTCAGACGAGACGACATCTGAGCAGATTCAGAAACGTTCAACCAGAAAGCGAGAAAGATCGTCGATGATCGAAAGCATACAAAGAGTCTTCTCATCGCAGAGTCAACAACAGCTACGAATAACTCTATGACAAAACAGTCTTTTCTACGAATTCTACAGTACAACATCAGAAAATCATTAAGAATTCAAGAATCGTTTCTAATTGACAGAGAAGTTCGCGAATTCGACATAGTAGCTATACAGAAGCAAGGTCGCAACAACAACGACTCGCAGTCATTTAACGCAGCACACAACTTCTTTCACCTAGTGAAAAACTCGTCATCTCAATCAAGAACATGCATATACGTTAACAAACGTCTAAGACTCGATCAATGAATAGTAGAAACAGCTGAGTCAGACATTTGCTCAATCAGAATATTAACTCGCAACACAGACGATGAAACGCAGACGCTAAGACTTCTAAACGTCTACAACTCATGCTCACTGTCTACTACATTCACAGAGAGATCTTCAATCATTTCTCGTTTGAACGAACTACTCAAGAATGACTGCGAACAACTGATCATAGAAGATTTCAATCTACATCATTCTCACTGAGAGAGACGAAGATGCTTCACTCGTCATACGACGACTGATATTCTACTAAACGTCATTACAAACGCAAGGCTGAAATTATTACTGAAATCAGACACTATTACTCGCGAAGCTCACAATCAATTTACGACGATTGATCTAGTCTTTAGCAGCGAGAAAATACAGTTCATGACACGCAAGTGCGAGGTACGAATCGATCTGCATCAGAGATCGAATCATCTTTCGATCATCACAGAGCTATGTCTACAAACAATCTCAGTGCAACTCTCGACTCGATGACTTTGAAAGAAAATGAATACAGAAGCATTGAGTGCTTATCTGCGAATACATCTATCTTTGAAACGCTCTCTAGACGACAAGACTATGATGAATGACAGAGTGTGCAAGATTATCAGAGTGTTACAGAAGATCATCGAGAAATCTATCTTCTTGACAAAGTCGTCAAATCAAGCAAGAGACTTTTGAAATCAAAGCTGCTTCGAAGTAGTAATGAAATCAAGACGACTGCGAATCATATGAAAAACGCAAGGCACATTAGAAGCGTGAAATGAATATCTGAAGCATAACGATCATAAAAACAAGATCATTCGACAAACGAAATGCGCACACTTCAGAACACAAATGCATGAGCTGAGCGAAGCACTCAAATCGATATGACGCTTTGCAAAATGAGCTAGAATCGAAAGTCAGCTACTTAAAAAGCTTTCTCAGTTTTCATCACTGAAGCGAAGCGACATCGATCATATGACAACGACGTTCGAGGAAAAAATCGAGATACTGCGAGAAAAGTTCTTTTTCTCACCTTCTCAAGCGAATGTCAGCGACATCGCAGAATCATTCATACCTCTGACAGTCTCATTCAATTCACGCATCACAGAAGATGAAGTGAAGCAGGCAATCAGACGAGTAAAAGCAGACAAAGCGTCGAACGCTTCAGATATTTCAAACAGAGCGCTTCAAGCGAGTCTCGCGAAACTGATCTCAGTACTGACGAGTTTATTCAACGCATGCGTAACACACAAGTATCATTCGAAGCAGTTCAAAAAGACTCAGACAATAGTACTACGCAAATTGAAGAAAAGCGACTATATCGATTCGAAGACGTATC
>JAABUR0100000919.1_pt1 | contig 57729 bp, 58 predicted proteins | sample 5560091 | NCBI WGS metagenome assembly JAABUR01 (sample SAMN10711879, study PRJNA513375) | rock metagenome | isolation source: Antarctica rocks | place: Antarctica: Victoria Land, University Valley sud | reverse complement strand
AAAAATCTGGCGAAGGGGAAAGGTTTATAAAACCAATAAATCTTTCTCTTTCAAAAGAAGTTTATAACTATCCTACCATATTAACCTTCCTCAATTCCTACTTAAGGTACATAGGATACTCATGTTGGCTGCTGGGCTTTAAAGCTTACATTTAATAGCTATTGTTGGGTAAACCTGAAAGATATTATCGGTCGATAATACGTGATAGTAGATATTTATCTTAGCGCCTGCACTTAAAGCATCATTTATTTTGTACCAAAACTGTGGCTCTGCAAAGAAAGAAAATCTTTTACCTCTTAAATTTTTTGTGTAATCATCACCATGGTTTTTATTTTCTGTCCAGGTAGAAAAATCACCGGCAAACTCAGCCTTATAATTCCATAAGCCTTTCCACCAATATAAAGTATATAAGAAATCATAGGTTCTCTTATTGTAAGGAACATATTTAAAGTTTAACAGGTTGGTTAGATAAGCACTGCCCCATTTGAATGGATAGTTTACACCAATTGAATAAGTATTGGTAATATAATAGCTGTATTGTTTCGGCTCGGTAATGCCCAATCCGCCACTATATTGTAAGTTTAAAAATATTTTTGGTTTCCAGCATCTGAACGATTGTGATACCTGCATATAAAACTTACCCATGTTATCGTTTTGCCCCAAAAAATCTGATTGCATTTTAAGCATAAACGAGCCAGGCTTAATAAAATATTTAGCTGAATCCTGATTTTTAAAATATTCAAAGTAAAGTGTGGAAAAATTACGACTGTTGTGCTTTGGATCTAATGTATGCCGGGCATCATAATGCAGTTGAAGGGTTTGTGAAAACGTAATTGTGCAGATGCTGCTGCAAAATAATAAGACTAACCATTTCATATATTTGTGTTTTAGATTTATGCAGAACAATGATGCAAAAGCGGAGAAGTAAAACTGGATATTCAGATTAACATTGTTCGGAAACGAAGCAGAAATCTATAGAATTGCTCAGGAAATGATATAGAAATTAAAGAAAAAACCCTAAAAAGCAGCGATGTTGGAAGCGACTAATCAGAATTTCGTCAGTTTATTTAAAGATGCTTTTAAAAGATGCTTTGGCGTTAACTTATATACAACACTTTCTGAAACAGAATGCAAACATTTCAGTAATCAGATATTTGAAGAAACAGGGCTTGTGATTGGTGCAAAAAGCCTGAAAAATTATTCTTCTTATATTCTCAACCCATTGGAAGCGAAAAAGGAAAAACCTTCTGTCGCTACGTTGGATACGTTAGCCAGATATGTATTAAATGCTCCTTATACAAATGAAATCAAACGAAAGGAAAAAGAACCGCATTATCCATATTGGTTTCAATACCGCAATTCAGTTACTATTGAAAAGGAAAACGCACAGGATACAAGAGAGCTTACTAATATTTATCCTAAAAACAAAAAATGGATTGCTCCTTTTATCGCCATTTTCATTATAAGCAGTGGATTGTTGGTCTTTTATTTTCTTTCTCCAAAAGCTAATAAAAAATTCACAGATGATTTTCATGCGGTGAATGAAGACGCCTTGAAAAATAATGGATGGTTTTTGAAATCAGAAGACAAAATATGGTGGGGCAGGCGGAGTGAAATGCCATCGCATCTTACCTTGTTTACTTTGCCGGGTGATAACTGGACAGATTCTGCCCACATACCAAATATTAAAAATTTATTGCTAAGAAAAGCAACCTCAGATTGCTTCATAGCTGAAGTACATTTAGATGATTTTGTTCCTATGCGTAAATGGCAGCAAGCAGGGATATTGCTTTTGGAGGATACCAATTTTTACGCTAAAAGCCTGCGTCTTTCTTTAGCATACAACGATTTTTTTGGAGGCTATAATAAGCCTAAAGAAATCATTGTGCAAGCCATTTACTCCAGCGGAAATGAAGTTAAAAACCCTGAAGAAATTATTCATTTTCCAGTATCCAGCATTGAAACCGGTCAAGAAGTGCTGGTTGCTACCAATCTTCAAAAATCGGCATTGCGCATTGAGAAAAAAGGCGAACATTACCGTTTTCTTTATGCAACAGGTCAGGCAGAAAATTTTGCGTTCAAAGAAATATTGAACAAAGACATACCTCTTCAGCCTCGTTATATTGGCATATTTGCTTTAGATGGATTTGTAAATAACCCTAATTACCTGCCAGCCCGGTTTAAATATTTTAGTTTGATTGACAACGCCTGTACGAAATGAACATGTTTTGAAATGCTTTACTCGTGTCAGGCGGATCGCCTTGCAGCCAACAAACAAGCATTGCCGATAGTGAGCAAGTTGTCCTAACGGGGTTGAACTAATTTACTATTCATTTCAAATAAATTTGGTTCAACCTCTACATAACTGCTGCATGTTTTTTTGTAATTAGTTTAGTCAACAAAAGTTGTATCATCCATACTTTTTTCAAAACTTAAATTTACTGTCCTGCCGATGGCAGTTGTTTTATGGATCGTTTTAGCAGGAATAGTAATAAAGTCTCCTGGTTTTAAAAAGAAACTTTCATTATCCTTAATTTCGATTTTTAACCCGCCTTCTAAAACTATAAATAGCTCGTCCGTATTGTTGTGGTAATGCCACCTGTATTCCCCTTGAAAAATAGCGATTCTTAAACAATGGTCATTTACATTTTCAAGAATAAAATTTTCGTAATCTTTGTCAATCTTATCGCTAATTTCTTTAAAACTCCTCTTATCTAAAGATTGTTGTTTGTCCATTTTTGTTGCCTTAAATATTTGAGTTGTATTGCCAAACAGCCATTGTAAAATTACTGCTAACTCATAGTTAACGCTTTGAATGTAAGTGCTTCCCTTTGTAGTGCTACTTACATCTCAATTTATATATTATTTATCTTCATTCATTAGAATGGGGGCAGATAACAATTTTGTTGAGTCGTCAATTATTATTTCCTTTAGAGATGCAATTAGCTTATTTATATTATTCAAAGTTTCATTGTCGGTTATTTTACCGTTTCCATCCACTTTTGTTTTAATAAATGGAATTAAGAGTTGAGTGTCTGTTGTCATTTGGGCTTCAATTATAAGTAAGGTTCCCAAAAGTGAGGCATGGGCTTTTTCACCTGATAGAGATGCTGTTATAAGTGCTAAAGGTTTTTTAGAAAATTCCATTGACGAGACTGTCCAGTCAATGGCATTTTTCAATGTTCCCGGAACTCCCATTGCATATTCCGGTGTACAAATTATTATTCCGTCGGCTTTTCTTAATTGCCTGCGAAAGCTTGTTACTTGTTCAGGCGGGTTTTCATTGTCGAGGTCAGGGTTAAAATGTGGGAGGTCAGATAATTCTTCAAAAACAGTTATTGTAAAAGTTTCCGAAGTTAATTCTGCAATTGCTTTTATCAGATTAAGGTTTGATGAGCTTTTTCTTGTGCTTCCACTTATTGCTAATATTTTTATTTTGTCTGCCATTATTGGTTTGTTAAAGTCATTTAAGATTTGCATGCAAAGATAACTTCCTGCAATCATTCTGCTATAACCTAACCGCCTTTAACCTTAAGCTATTACTTACAACAGAAACAGAACTCAAAGCCATTGCTGCACCGGCAATCATGGGGTCAAGTAAAAATCCATTAACCGGATATAACAAACCGGCTGCAATAGGAATGCCGATGAGATTATAAATAAAGGCCCAGAATAGGTTTTGTTTGATGGTCTGTACCGTTCTGCCAGAAAGTTTCAAGGCTTTGGGTACCATATTCAGGTCGGATGTGATCAAGGTCATTTTTGCTACATCCATGGCAATGTCAGAGCCCTTTCCCATAGCAATGCTAACATCAGCTTGTGCGAGTGCATTACTGTCGTTAATACCATCTCCAACCATCGCCACTATCTTTCCCTGAGATTGCAGCTCTTTTACAAAATCTGCTTTCTCTGATGGCATTACTTCTGCTTTATAATGCATCAATCCAACTTGTTTGGCCACCGCGGCTGCCGTTTGTTGGTTGTCACCAGTAAGCATGTACACTTCGATGCCTCTGTTTTGCATTGTTTCGATAGCCTCTTTTGAAGTAGTTTTAATCTTGTCGGCAATGGCTATGGCTGCAAGGGCTTCTTTCCCATTGGAAAAAAAGATCACTGTTTTAGCCTGCTCCTGCCATTTTTTAGCTTGTGAAAGTAATTTCTGGTTAACTGTGATTTTAAAGTCATCCATTAATTTTTTATTTCCGATAAAATAATCCACCCCATCTTTAACTGCCTTTACCCCTTTACCGGTAATGCTTTCAAATTCTTCCAGTCGGGTGTTCTGTACTTGTTCTTCTTTTAGTCTGGTAACTACTGCCTCTGCCAACGGGTGCTCAGATTGTGCTTCTATGGCATATAAAACCTGCTTGTGTACTGAATGGTCTTGATCAGGATTGCTCCAGATCATATCTGTTACAATTGGTTTGCCTTCGGTGATAGTGCCGGTTTTATCTAAGATGATTGCATTTACTTTATAGCCTAATTCCAGGCTTTCTGCATCTTTGATCAGGATATTGTTTTCTGCACCTTTACCTACGCCAACCATAATAGCGGTAGGCGTGGCAAGTCCGAGCGCACAAGGGCATGCGATTACCAGCACCGTAACCGAAGTCAGTAAAGCATGAGTGAAAGCACCTTCTCCATCGATGAGCATCCAGGTTATAAAAGTAAGAACAGAGATGCCCATCACCACCGGAACAAAGATGCCTGCAATTTTATCAACCAGTTTTTGTACAGGCGCCTTGCTTCCCTGGGCTTCCTGCACCATCTTAATGATCTGTGCCAAAATCGTATCACCGCCTACTTTTTCGGCTCTGAACTCAAAACTTCCTTTTTGGTTGATCGTACCTGCAAATACTTTTTCACCCTTTCTTTTTTCTACTGCAATAGGCTCACCGCTGATCATACTTTCATCCACATAAGAATTTCCATTGGTTACAGCGCCATCTACCGGTATCTTTTCTCCGGGCTTTACCACAATAATATTTCCCGCCTGCACCTGCGAAACCGGGATTTCCTGTTCTATGCCGTCTATAATTGCCCGCACGGTTTTAGGCTGCAAGCCCATTAATTTTTTAATGGCAGATGAGGTATTGGATTTAGCTTTTTCTTCCAGCAACTTGCCCAGGGAGATGAAAGCGATGATGACTGCTGCTGCCTCAAAGTAGACGTACGCATGCAAGCCTCTCCGGTGCCAGAACTCCGGGTAAATCGTATTAAAAGCACTGAACAAAAAAGCAATCCCGGTACTCAAAGCAACCAGCGTGTCCATATTGGCTTTGCCATATTTTGCCTGTTTAAAAGCATTGATAAAAAAACTGCGTCCCAGGAAGAAAATTACCGGTGCTGCCAGAGCCATCATGATCCAGTTGCCGTAAGGCATATCCATAAAGAACATTCCAATAACAACTATTGGCACTGAAAGTATAGCTGCCCATATCGTGCGTGTTTTTAGTTCCTTATAATGTTTGAGTTGCGCATCCTGCTGTACCTGTTGCGGGTCTTCGGCATCAACAATCAGATCATATCCGATAGAGCGGATCACATTTTGTAAATCTTCCGGCTTAACCGTTTCCTCATATTCTGCCCATGCCGTTTGATTGGCATAATTAACCCCCGCAGCACGAACGCCTTTAGCTGTTTTAAGCATGCTTTCCACGCTTACTGCACACGCGGCGCAGGTCATCCCTAATACCGGGAAGGTTTTCTTTATGTATGTATTTTGAGAAGCTTTTTTGCCGCTTACTTTATCCGAAATAACTGCTTCCATAATCTTAATAATTTGTACAAAGCTATGACGGCCCTGGCGCAACGCTGTTATACAATTAACTGAAAGATGTATATAATTTTAAGGGATCAAAACCATTTTTTTGCAATACACTTTTTATGGTTTGTTCATCAGCAGGCATTTTATCCAATCCTTTTAGAGGCTGTTTAAATCTTGTTCAATTTATTTCCGATGCTTCTTTTATCACCTAAAAACTATCAAATGTCCATGCTTTTTGTATCCATATAAAATACAAACACCAGGTTTATGTGCATAAAAGAAGCATGATAATTATTAATCCTGAGCTTGTCGATGGATCTGATATCAATTTAAAAGGCTCTTAAGATGACCTCACCTAAATTTATACTTAATACCTGTAAACCCAGTTTAGAGAATTCATCGGTTAACATGGTAATGCACCGGTTGCAAACCATCCCTTTAATTAATAATTTGTCCTTTTCCCTAACCATGTTTTGTTACCGAAAACAGGAGCGATTGATAAAACGGTTGTAGAATTCTGGAAAAGAGGTATAGAATTTACAACTGATCCAGGGGTTTCCGCTTGTTCTCTTTGATGGCTTTAAAATGAGAAGGGGTTAAACCTGTTACCTTTTTAAATTGCGTGGAAAGATGCTGCACACTGCTGTATCCTAATTTATACGAAATTTCACTGAGTGTGAGTTCGTTGTACATAAGTAGTTCTTTGGCTCTTTCTATCCGTTGCAGAATAATATACTGTTCAATTGTAATGCCCTCGGTGTTTGAAAAAAGGGTACTAACATAGCTGTAGTCAATATGAAGTCTTTGCCGGATAAGGCTTGAAAAATTGATTTTAAGATCTACTTCGTCTGTACCATGGATCACTTCAACAATAATATTCTTTACTTTTTCTACGATCATGGTTTTACGGTCATCCAGCAGTTCAAAACCCTTCCCGGCTAACTGGCCGCGTAAATGATTTATTTGTAAATCTGAAAGATCTTCCTTCAATTCAACCTCTCCCAACTGGATGTGGACAGGCGTTAAATCCATTTTTTCGAGTTCCTGCCTCACTACCATTATGCACCTGTTGCATACCATGTTTTTGATTGATAACTTCATTTTTCCTGCTTAAAAAGTATGCTGTTTTCTACCCCGAAAGGAAAATAAACTTAAATAATAACTTAACTTAAATAATATCTTAAGATAACAACACTCATTTCTATCGGTAAATTTTACAATTTAAACCATTGGTATTGTTATAAAATTCCTGAAATCATTTATATAATTCTCATTAAAGTGCTGCCTTATCATGATAAAGTACCTGCTTCATTTATTCTTTAAATCTTCAGTTAAAAATTATAAATTCACTACATTTATTCTTCAAATCTTCCACCTAAAATTATAAATTCACTGCAAAGAGGCGGAGGCATTATTCTAAACTTGCGGGGCATGTCATTCCAAATATTTATTTCAGGATAATACGGCTGCCTGTTTCTTTATAAGTTTGTATAGCTTGTTGAAAGTCTGAAAGCTGAAAAATCTTGTCATAATTCACCTTTAATGTACCATTTAAAACTGAAGTAATAAGCGAATTCCAAATTAAGGTGAGTTGATCGTTAGTTTTACTGTTCATCCAGTCATCAATGCCAAAGCCTTGCAACTGCATATTTTTATAAACAACATCAGCATTTAAGAAACACACAGGTTCATTACTTAGCCTTCCGTAAATAATCACTTTACAATGTGGTGCTGCTACTTTAAATAGTTGACTGCCAATAGTGCCACCCACCGCATCCATGCATGCATGGATACCGTTTTCAATCTTTTCACTGATTTCTTTCACCACATCCTACTTTTCACTATTCAGCACCAGTGTTGCACCCAGTGCATGCAGCTTTTGTCTTTGTTCATCTTTTCTTATAACCGCTACGACATGAATTTCCTGCGCTTTCGCTATTTGAATTAGTTGTTGCCCCACTGATGAGTTGGCCGCTGTTAACAATAGCCATTGCCCCTCAGACAACTCCGCTCTTTCTAAAAGCGCATAAGCAGTTAAAGTATTTAAACTTAACTGGCATGCAACTTCAAAAGGTATCTGATCAGGTAAAATGTTGCAGTTACTAAGTTTTAGATTAACTTTTTCTGCCCAGGTTCCTCTTGCTTTAAAACAAACATGCTTCCCTATGAAGGATTGGTCAACTTCTTGTCCGCACTTTTCAATAATCCCTGCGCCTTCCAATCCTGCAATTTGTGGCAAAACCGGTTTTTGCCTGTACACTCCCTGTATAAACATTTCATCAGAAGGATTTACCGGTCGTGCTAATATTCTTATTTGTACTTCGTCTGATCCGGGTTCATCAATCGGTACTTCACTTACCTTAAGCACATTTGTCCATAAACCTGTTTGTTGAAATTGAATTGCTTTCATTTTGTCAATCATTGTTTAAAAATTTATGTAAGAGCCTGTTTAAATTTATGTCAGAATAATGGTTCTATGATGAATGGGATGGGTAATTATGATTAAGATGCAATTGCCATGACCTTCAGGTCGTGGATAAAGAATAATAAATGACAGGCTTTAGCCAAAAAATAGCCACACATGCGATACGCCCTGAAACCTGAAACAGACCACAAAAAAACTTTTACTAACTAATAATGAAAGAATTTTTAAATGCACATCATTTCGAAAGAATTTTGGCTAAAGCCTATACCTAAATTTTCTACGGATCCACTTATCTTTCTTTACCCAGAATAATTGCCTGGTACTGTTCCAGAAGAGCCGGATTATCAATCGAACCATGATGATGCAATTGTTTCCACGCCCCATCTTCTTTTATGAAGATCCGTGATGTACGAATTGCCAATTCAAGTACTTTTTTATCAGACGTCAAAGTACCTCTCTCACGACCTACAACAACAAACATGTCTTCAGTTGTATGCAGCGTAAAGTCATAAAACTCAACCTGGATGTGCAGCTTTCCCTGAAATAATTTTTCATATCCCTTTCGGATGTCTTCCCATCCCCTGCGAATACCTCCAATCGGATTATCCATAGAAGCTGAGGATCCATTTAGCCACACCTGTTGCATCAACACCAGGTCTTTTGAGTTAAAGGCTTTGTAAAATAAATTAACTGTTTGCAGAGCAGGGCTTTCTATTTTAGCTTCCCACCCGTTTAGTACTGTTATTTGTTGTTCCATATTTTTAAGAACGTATTAAAATTTTCCTTGAAATTACTTTCTTTGTTTCCGTTTTTGCTTTTCTCATTTTGCTTAAAAGAAGGATGATTATAATGAGGTAAAACATCATACAAAATAAAGTTATCCGGTAAGAGAGGTGATAATTTGCAGAACCGGAAAACAGGGCAAAGAAGATGCCTCCGAGTATACTTACGCCTGCTGCCGAGGAGAACTGTTGTATAGTAGAGTAAACCCCGCTGCTGCTTCCCGCAAACTTTGCAGGCACCTCGGCAAGAGTAACATTTAATATGGAAGGCAGCACAAAACCACTTCCCAGGCCGTATACCACAAAGCAGCTAATAATGGTGATGGGTGAAGGTGTATGATAAGTAAAAAACAAGGCCTGTGCTGCAAAAGACATTAGCATCATCACACATCCTGCCTGCAACAGACGTTCCCCATACCTCGCTGCGAAACGAATTGACAAATAAGAGGAAAGAACAAAAGCCCAACCGATACTGGTAAAAAAAAGAGAAGCGCTATAAGGCGACAGATGATATCCTTTTTGCAAAACAATAGCGACGCTAAGTAAAAATGCATTATGAAGCCCAAAATAAAAAAAGACGCAAAGCACTCCTATACTGAAACTCTTTATTTTGAACAGGTCTATATGAATAAGTGGTTCCCTGCCCGAACTTTCTTTTTTCTTTTGGTTCCGGATAAAGGCGTATAATAAACCAAAGGATGCAAGCAACATAGCAAAGGACCACAGCGGCCAGCCTAATTCCCTTCCCTGGGTAAGCGGCCAGATCAGGAAAACCAGGGCAACGGTGAGTAATGCTACACCTGCTATGTCCATTCTTTTTTGTTTGTTCTGAACGGATTCCTCCAGGAAAATAGTGGCTAAAACAGAGGCCATAAGGCCAATGGGAATATTGACTAAAAAGATCAGCCGCCAGGAAGCTGCAATCCAATGGGCATGGATAAAATATCCGCCTAAGAACTGTCCCAGCACAGCGGCCAAGCCTTGAATGATCCCAAAATATCCAAATGCTTTATCCCTGTCTTTGCCTTCTTTAAAAGTAAGATGGATGAGCGTGACCGTTTGAGGTACCATGAAAGCAGCTCCTATCCCTTGTATGAACCTGAACAGGATCAGTTGATCTATAGAACCGGCTAAACCACAAAGAGCGGAGGCAAGGGTAAAAAAGACCATTCCCAGGCAAAATATTTTTTTCCGTCCAAATTTATCTCCTGTCCTGCTGCCCGTGATTAGAAATACGGCATATCCAATTAAATAAGCTACCACTACCAACTGTACATTTGCATTAGTGGTATGGTAATAAGTTTGTATTGTAGGCAGACTGACATTGACAATAAAAATGTCCACTACAGACATTAGTGGTGCAAAAAGAATGATCAGTAAGTTCCACCATTTACGGTTGTTAGTATTGTTCAATCGAACAGACCGGTCTGTTTTTATCATAGCAAAAAAAATTTAAATTTTAGTTGATTAATTTGGAAACAATTGTGCGGGTAATTTCAATAGGTTTTACGGAGTGTTGCAAAGATGACTCAATACCGCAACCTTCATACAAAGTGTAAATTATATTCGTTAATTCGGTTTGCCTTTCCTTATCTATTTCTGGTCTTAACTCCGCTACCTGCTTACTTATAAATAACTTTACTGTCTTTTTGTGCTCATGAATCAGTTCAGCCGCCTTTCCCTGTAGATTTGGCAACTCATAAGCAAGCCGTATAAAAGCACATCCCTTAAAATTATTTTCAATGGCAAGCTTTTTCCGGTAATCAAATAACATTAGTAAATTTTTTCCCGGCGCTTTATTGTCCCCTATTAGTTTCTGTAAGCCATCAAACCATTTTTTGGTAGAAATACTGATATATTCTATCAGTAAATCATCTTTTGATCTAAAATGCTGATAAAGGCTGGACTTCGCTATAGCAGCTTCCTCTATTATCCGGTTAATACCCGTTGCCTGGTAACCCTCATGATAAAATAGCCGGGTGGAGGTCTCAATAATTCTGTCTCTTACAGAAGGTAAAGTATCCATGGAACAAAGTAAAGCAAAATTTATCAAACAGACATGTTTGTATGATTGTCCGTACAAGATTTTTAAATTATCGGGTATTCTGATTGAGAAGAAGAACTAATCTTTTTCTAACCCAATATAATAATGATGTATTGAAGATGGATTATAGTTATTAATTACCCTCATTCTGCATTTATCATCAAAGCTTCTTATATTTTTAAAACAAAAGAAAGTACATCAACCTAATTGCTATACTTTTTAATGCTTTGCCAATTTTTTTCAATAAATGCTCTGCAATTCTACACCGTTTAACATTGACAATTTTGATTGTCATTTTAACAATCTGCAAATAGCTCCTTAAACTTAATCTGCTAAAACGTTAGTCTGAAATATGGAACAGGAAGAAAGCCTTGCTGATATGACGAAACAATTCTATTCGTGGTTCTATTGTACTTCTGAATAAATATGTTTTTGTGCATTGTAAAATTTTCGAGGTCAATTCCAAACTCTAAAGTTGACCTGTTACTGTTTTTTCTGTATCCAAGTTTCATGTCTGCCCTGAAATAAGGAGTCTGCTTTAAAGAAAACGGTGAAATGTTTTCATCATAAGTTGTAGTATTACCATTTTGAGATGCAGTTACATTTATTGGAGAAATATATTTACCCCCTACGCTGCCGATTTTAACATTGGCCGAAAAAGTATTATTCTTTTTTCCTACTTTGAAATCTTTACCGGCAAGTATGTTAAAAGCATATTTTGTATTAAAGGCTGTATTTCTTTCTATTCCATCACTGCCTTTATATTTTGAATCAAACAGACTTGCTGTGATCAAAAAATAAGAGCCTTTTGTAAAATACTTTTCGAGCGTAAATTCAACTCCATAATTCCGGCCTGTACCATTGTTTACCAGGCTATCTCTTTCTTCTGTGCCAAAACCAGCCCCTTCATTTAAAAGCGAGAAGCCATTTGGCTTTGTTTCAACCGGCGCATTTGCAATTAACTGGCAATATACTTCTGTTTTTAAATGCAGGTTATTGCTGATGTTATAATCATAGCTTCCTACAAATTGCTGACTTCTTGTAAATCCTAAATTTTTATTTGTATAAGCTGCTGCACCATTAACCAATGTTTGATAATAGTAAACTAACGGACTTTGCATGAGCGAATACAAACCATACCCAAAAGCGAGTATATTCTTATCAGGAGTAACATACTTTAATCCAATTTGCGGCTCTAATGCACTTGTATTATTTAATGTTACTGTTTGAAAATGCACACCGGCATTTAAAGAAATATTTTCAGAAAACCGGTGCTTCCATTGAGTATATGCCTGTAACAAAGCCATGTTATTTTTCTGGTCAAGATTTATTTTTTCAGAAACACCGCCGCCATATATCCTTTTGTCGAATAAGTTAAAGAAAATAAGTGAATTGTTGGTTCCGGCAACTATGCTGTTTTTGGGATTAAACTTATGAGACAGCGTATAGCTTAACGAAAAACGGTTTGTTATGTACTTATGTTCTGTATCTCTGAATGCAATTTTTGTACTTGCACTGATAGAATCATGTTGAATATTTTCAGAAGTATTACTAAAGCCGATACTTAGTTTTCCGTATGTTTTTTGGTTAAAATTTGTTTCGACCGTTGAACCTATAATGCCGGTGAAATATTTTGTAAATAAATTTTCATTCGCGGCACTATACAAATTTGCATTTTTAGAATCTACATCTGCTCCTAAAAAGGTTATCTTACTTGGGCCTCCAAGACCGAAAAAAGAAATTTTGCTCTTTTGTGAAACAGGCAATAAGATTTTGAAATTTATGTCCTGGTATTGGGGAACAGCTTTACCGGTGCCAAAGTTCAACCCAAAAGTATTCAGAATACCAACAGTTGAATACCTGTAATTGAAGATGTAGGAGGATTCATGTTTCTTTGATATCGGTCCTTCTGCCCCCAACTCAAAGCCTGTAAAACTCACCTCGGTTAAAAGTTCCGTTCTGTCAGTGTTCCCGTTTTTTAAACTAAGGTCAAAAACGCTCGAAATAGCATTGCCATACTGAGCCGGAAAAGCACCGGTTTAAAAAATCAGATTTACCAAGATTATTGCTGTTTAAAATACTAACCGGACCACCGGTAGAACTTAAAGAGCCATAATGATTTGGATTAGGTATGTCAATGCCTTCCATCTGCCAGAGCAAGCCTGTTGGGGAATTGCCTCTTACGATGATGTCGTTTCTGGAATCATTAGAGCTGGATACTCCTGCGAAACCTGCCACCATTCTGGAAGGATCGCCTAATGAACCTGCATATTTTCTTGCATCATCAGAATTAAAAGACCGGTCGCTAACCGTAACCATTTCATTGTTTACCACTCTTTTGCTGCTTCCTTTAACAACAACATCATTTAGCTGAGTAATTTTTTCTGTCAGAGAAGTATTTATAATTACTTCCTTGCCTGATGTTACCAGTATTTCATTGATAACCTGATTTTCATATCCTACAAATGAAATAACAATAGATTGCCTTCCAACGGGCACCTTTAAAAGTGAAAATAAACCGTTCTTATCTGTAATAGCGGTTATTGAAGAATTGCCAGCCAAAGATACAGTAGCACCTTGTATTGGTGACTTTGAAATTTCATCAACGATTTGACCTTTGACTGTCTGCACCAATAGCTTTTGGGAGTTAGCATGAGTAATTGAAATTGTAAATAAAAAAAGTAAGATTAGCTTGGTAAATGCTTGCATGTAAAAATAATAATTTGAGGAAAGTTTAGGTAAATTAGTATTGAATTATTGTGGAGAGCAAGGGGTGTGAATGAGCTTCATGTTGTTCTTTAAGATGGGTGCATTTCAAATTGTCACTTAATTAAGTTCGTCATTGCGAGCCTTGCGTAGCTTGGCGGAGCAATCCCCAGCCAACTCGTCAACCTGATTGTGCAGGGGATTGCTTCGTGCCTCGCAATGACGAGGAGTTTTAACAACATCATCAGTAAAAATAAAAAAAGCGACAATTTGAAATGCACTCTTTAAGATTCGTACTTGGGTGCACTAATTCAATTGATAAATAGAAGGGAGGTAGAAACTAATTTTATTTAGGCCGGGTAGTAAAAGTGCCCTGAATATTCAAAATCATCCCTTTATCTTCTTTTAGAATTAACAATACAGTAGTTCTTTCATACTGTTCCTCTTGTCCTTTAAATCTTATTTTTATAATCCCGTTAAGCACTGCAATTTTATCAATAAGAATTACCTTTTGTTCTAACAGTTCAAACACTTCAATCATAAATGCAGGGTTTGAAACAAAATCGGATAAAAAGGAACTCTTATTAAAAAGCGTACCTCTGGGAGTCGTAAAGAGAAAATCTGCATGCAGGTTTTCTTTCATAAACGTCATATCTTTTTCAATGGATGCTTTCATAAAAGCATTTACATGGTCAATAACTTCATGAGTTTGATTTTGTGTATTTTTCATTAATGCCTTATTGAGTTCTTTTTACATTTATTTGTATGAATAAGAGCCTGTTTAAATTTCATTTGAAAAAAATCATTATGCTTCTTTTATGCCCATAAAATCTGTATCTGTATTTTGTACCGATAAAAGAAGTATGTGGCCTTGGTGTTTTTTACCAGGTAAAAGAAGCATAGAAAATAAATTGAATAAAATTTAAACAGGCTCTAATAGTTGAATAAAATTTCCGTTGCGTGAAAAGCAGTTAAAAGTTTACATTGAGGAAACGAGTAGTTTAAATTTTCCTTCATTTTATTTTATAAAAATAAATGCTTTCGGGTAGGTACATTAAGACCATTTATACATTAAGGTCAAAACTATTTATAATTATTCGAATCGTATTTTTTTATCAAAATATTCTTTGTTGAATTACAGCCATAAACTCATTCTTAAATTTATCACTTATGGGAATTTGCTTTTTGGCAATAAAGACCATGAAAAAGACAAGGAGCCATGCCAACCCGTGAAGTTGACCAATAGTTAGTTTATTTCTTATTAATTGCATAGCATCATCTTCATATTGTGGTTCTTAAGTTAGTGCCTCCTTATCTTTGATGAATTTAATACAAGAATAAAAACCTTTGTGAACATATCAGATAAGTTTCAATAAAAACGATCCTTTATTCAATAAACGGCCCTTTTTATTAGTTTGGTTATTTTCACCAGGAAGTTGCAGGTCTGTTATTATGTAAAGTTGATTTTAAAACAACCATAAAACGAAGACCTTAAATTCAATGAAAAAAAAGTTATTCCCGGACTTTTCACTTTTCTTATTATTCAGTTCTCTATCACTTGTATCGTATGCCCAAACAGACACGATACGCTTGAAGGATAATCGCTTGCAGACATCTTACTTAAAACCGGGTTTAAAACAATATCTGGTGCTCTGCCTGTACATGAAAAATTGAAAGTTTGATGTGAAAGCATTGATGTAAGATGTAAAAAATGATTTCAATGAATAAGCAATAATTTTAAATGATTTTGCTTAATTTCAAGAATGCTGAGTCCTGCTGATCATTTATTATCTGTTGCTGATTATAGCGAATTTTTCCGGGCAAGCTATTATTTCAATTAATAAGTTTAAGTGTACTGAGGATTAGGTAATTAAAGAATTTTGCATACATGTTACCAGCTTTTGGATACCAGTTTTTAATATATATTTTGTAAATCCTGTGAATCCTAAGGTTACAGATGGTTTAATAAAGTTTTCTAATGTATAGTCGTTGATAAAGGGAACAATTACACCATTTATTTTTGCTTCTTCTTTTAGTTTTTGAACATCTATCTTTTCTGATAACGATGCAGTTATATTCATTCCTGATGCAGAAGGCTCTACCGTCAGGTAATCGCTTAAATTTTCTTCAATCAACTTTACCAGGATTTTCCGTCTTTCTGAATACAACAATCGCATTTTCCGGATATGCCTTAAAAAATGTCCTTCTTCTATAAATTTCGATAGAATGATCTGATCAAGAATAGGAGATTGACGATCCATCATTCCTTTCACTTTTTTTAGCTCATAAACCATTTCTATTGTTGGAAGTACGATATAAGCAAGCCGTAAACCTGGAAACAACACTTTACTAAAAGTACCGGAATAAATCACTGTTCCGTTATTATCCAAACCCTGCAAGCTGGCGAGCGGCTGTCCTTCATACTGAAATTCACTATCGTAATCATCTTCCAGTATCCACATGTTGCGCTGGTTTGCCCACTCCAGCAATTGCAACCTTTTATTCAGAGAAAGAGTTACCCCTAAGGGAAACTGATGTGAGGGAGTTACATAAGCTAACTTAGCCTCAGGATATTTACTAATTCCGAAGTTTACATTAATTCCGTCCTTTTCTACAGGTACAGGGCAAATAGTAACATTCCTATTTAAGCACGCAAACTTCATCCCATGATAGCCGGGGTCCTCCATCCAAATTCTGTCACCTCTTTTCAGCAAGCATTGAACAATTAAATTAAGTCCCTGCTGAGATCCGTTTACAATTATAATTTGTTCAGCCTCACATTTTACTGCTCTTGATATCCTTAGATACTTTGCAATTTCATTTCTCAGTGGTTCATACCCGATTGATTCTTCATACCCAAGCGGATATTGTTTTAAATTTTTAAAAACCTTTTTACTTACCTCATACCATATATTGTAAGGAAATAAGTCAAGCGCTGCATGTCCTGTTTGAAATGGTGTTACGTCTTCCTTATTACAGTTTCTATGTAACAGTTCTTCCGGAATTAAATCGGCAGTTTTTTCAAATGACTTTCCATTGTCAGGTACAAAATTTTTTTTCTCTGACGTTGCAGCATTTATCAGACTGTCAGGTAATACGTCTGCGACGAAAGTTCCTGAGCCGGTCTTTCCCAATAAGTATCCTTCCAATATTAATTGTTCGAAGCTTTGAGTAATAATGGTACGGGAAACGCCTAATTCAATAGCAAGATCACGTGTAGCAGGCAAGCGATCGCCAGGCCTCAACCTCTTAGATAGAATCATTTGACGGAATTGTTCGTATAACTGTGAATAAAGAGGAGGAGCAGCTGAATTTTTTATAATTTTAATGCCTGCAAGATTTATCTCTATAGATTTTTTTGCCATAAATACTTCGTTTACAAATACTATTGAATAACTAATGATATAATGCGTTGTCAGGGGTTACTCTATTAATAACATATCAATTTATACAAAACAATTTGGGTTATTAGTGAAAGTTTAATGACTTGTATTAATTTTAATAAAAAGAGGCAGGTATAAAAATACCCGCCGTTGTACATTTGTTAATGCACATGACAAAAATTAAAGTATTTAAATTGCCGTTATTGGCTCAATTGATTTATATATATATCTTCTATAATTTCAAAAAGACTTATTTGTTTTATTGACGATTTCATTGCGCTCTATTCTGAAACTAAACCGCTTTTCATTTATAGCAGTAAATCAAAACTAAAATGTAAACAGTACTTACCTGATATCCATTTTCATTCAAACAACCAAACCATTTACAAATAACAATTTCTTAAAGGCTGCTTTACATCTTTATATTACGTTTAACTTATAAAGCTATGTATCCCCCTGTAATCCCCTCCCTGCGATCATACTTATATACCCTGAAGTCACGCATAAGAAGTCTGACGAGTTTTAATTTAGTGCAGAAGGAACGGGTGCAGAGTGTTTCTGAAGATTTTGCGTCCCTATTGCTTACGAATTAATTGCGCAAAGTTATTTTATCAAATCGTGGTACTTTTTTACAAATGATAAAAAATTCCTTTTTAGCTCTTGTCGTACTAAAAAAGAAAAGAACGAATTATGTAAAAGCAATAAGTAAAGTACTAACCTTTTAAGTGGCCGGTATTTTGAAAGAATCTGTAAAGTAATAATATTAATATAAAAAACGAGAAGATATAAGAATTCAAACTTTAAAACTATTCAAACTGAAATATCAAATTTCGCTCTTATCTAAACAAATTTTATAATAGAATAACTTGCTCATTTTACCAATAAACATTAGTATGCTATTTGATCCTTCCAACAATATAGTTAAGCTATGCACCCAGGGGATGATTTTCGAATCCAAAGATGAATTGGAACAAGCCCATAATATTTTTCAGCAAGCGTGGGATTTGGCTGCAAGCGATTTTGAACGTTTTACAGCGGCACACTATCTTGCAAGAAATCAAAAAGATCCTTTAGAAAGATTGAAATGGAATATTGATGCATTGGAATATGCGAAAAATATACAGCAGGAGGAAATACTAACTGTTTATCCTTCGTTGTACTTAAATGTCGGGAAATCTTATGAGGAAGTCAGCAACCTGTTTGAAGCTAATAAATACTACCATTTAGCATCAGATAACTGTAAATATTTAAAAGATGATCCGTATGGCCGTATGATTACATCCGGGATTAAAAATGGTTTAGAAAGGATAAAATCTATACAGTAAAGAACGTAACTTATTACTCAATTTGCTTTTGTTAACCTAATACATCGTCCCAAATATTGTTTTTTCTTTATTGCCCAATCTCTTCACTCTCAGCTCTTTTTAAAGCGTTATAAATAATAAGGGAAGTCGTCAACTTAATTCGAGTTACAGGCGGAAAGGCAACCTTCCTTCGAAAAACCTTCCTAACCCAACGAACAATACAACGACACGAATTTTTACTGGGAATAAATTTTTTATTAATTAATAAGTACACTTATTATAAGTATATATGTAATATATTTGTTTACTAAATTTAATTATATGTGGTCAAAATCTTATTCAATCGTAACGACAGAAGTTACAAAAGAACAAATGTGGAAACTTTTTGCTTATGTAAACAATTGGCACACCTGGGATGAAGGAATTGAATTTGCAAAAATGGAAGGGAAATTTGAAAAAGGTAATCATTTTTTGTTGAAACCTAAAGGCGGACCAAAATTGAATATTGAATTAATAGAAACTATTGAAAACGTAAAATTTGTTGATTTAACAAAGTTCCCATTAGCTAAAATGTATGGTGAACATTTATTTGAAGAAACGCCACAAGGATTAAAAATTACCACAACGATGAAGGTTGAAGGCCTTTTGGCTTTTTTATGGATAAAATTAGTAGCAAAAGGAATTGTTGATGGTTTACCCCACGAAATGCAAATGCAAATTAAAACAGCAAGTAAACTATGACAAAGCAAAAATATTGGATAGCGGTGGCTTCAAAAGAACACGCCATGTGGGGTGTGAGTGGTGGCTATATACAAGTTAATCATGGTAAACAAGCTCCTTTGAAACGGATTAAACAAGACGATTGGGTTGTAATTTATTCTCCAAAATTGGCGATGGAAGAAGATGTCAAATGTCAATCCTTTACTGCGATAGGCCAGGCAAGTGATGAAGATGTGTATCAATTTCAAATGACTGAACACTTTATTCCGTTTAGACGAAACATAAAATTTTACGAATGTAAAGAAACGTCCATTTTGCCCCTTATTAACGACCTTGCATTTATTCAAAACAAAAAATCATGGGGTTTCCCCTTTCGTTTTGGTTTCTTTGAAATCAATGAAACCGACTTTAACCTTATTATTTCAAATATGTTACATAGTGAAAAATAACGACAACACATTCAGCTTTGAAAAAGCAGAGGATAGTTCAGGCTTTTTATTGTGGCAGGTAACGAATTTGTGGCAAAGAGAAATTAAAAAAGCATTAGAAAAATATGGTCTGACTCATTCACAGTATGTTTTAATGGCAAGTATACACTGGCTTACATTAAATAATCAGGATGTTACACAAATTTTGTTGTCTTCTCATACCAAAATTGACCCAATGACCACTTCGACCGTTTTACGTACTTTACAAACTAAAGGGCTTTTAAAACGACAAGAACATGCCACGGACACAAGAGCCAAAACTGTTGTACTAACTGACAATGGAAAGAAAATCATTAAACAAGCTGTAAAAACAGTAGAAGCTTTTGACAGAGATTTCTTTTCAACTCTTGGCCCAAAAACAACCATTTTTAATAATCAATTACTCTCTTTACTGCAACAGGAAGGAAAAAAAGTCTCAAAACTTAAATAAATAAAAAGGAAGCTCGTGCTTTACATCAAAAATGTATTGCTCAGGTAAAGCCTCTCAATCTTGTAAAAGAGTTTTGAATACCGCATAGCTGTTCTATGTTTAAGCAGTTTAGTATTTAAATAAACCAGGCGAATGGCGTTTTTCGCCTGGTTGCTGCGCCTTGCTATTTATCCTCAGTATTCTTCAACTTCAATTGGTGCTTCTTCGAAAATATGGCGCAGCCGTTCTCGCCATTTATGCAGCTCTTTTATGGTTGAGTAAGGAGGACAAAGCAAAAGCCGCAAGGGTAACATTATATAATTCATATTAGTGAAAGCAAGATCATTAAACAAAGTGGCTCAAGCTCAATGAAGTTAGTATGGTAAAGCCAATCATTTTATAGGTACAGAAGTTTGGACAGTGAAAGGAACATAACGCAGAACCTATTCTATGAAAGCAGAGAACGGGGTATTACCAGTCAAAAATTCAACCTTGAAAAAAACGCTTTATGATCGTTTTAAATTAGGCATTGTTTAGCATTCATAAAGCTTGTGTTTTAATTTATGTTATTGCCCTTATAAACGAATACCTCAATTTTGGGCAGTTTTTATATTACGGACTTGAGTGGACATCCCAATTACTGCATTAATATAAGGCCTGTTTAAATTTCTATCGTAAGAATTTATAATGCTTCTTTTATGCCTGTAAATTCTGTTTTAAATGCTACTTCGATATAAAAAGTATAATAAACCAATGATTTTTAGGCGATAAAAGAAGCATAGAGAATAAATGGAATAAAATTTAAACAGGATTTAATAAGCAGCAATATTTTACAATACAACGAGGTAATAAGGAAGTAGGTTTGTAATAAAAAATATGAACCTTAAAACTGTTTATTTAATACTGTTCACCTTTTTAACTATGGATTCGATAGCACAACAAAAAGTTAGCCGGAGACTGTTACTCTCAGAAAAACTGGCATCAAGACCGCTTTCGGCGGTCAATGCAACAGAAATAATAATGGAACCATTCCTGAAAGCCGGATTGCACCAGCATCCCTGCCCGGTAGTTGGATATGTGGCCGAAGGAACGCTCTTGTTGCAGATAAAAGGCGAAGAAGCCAAAACGCTTAAAAAAGGAGATGTTTTTTATGAACCCGCAAATACAGCAATTTCCCATTTTGATAATGCCTCTGACCAGCCACTTAAGTTTATTGCATTTTATTTAACCAACGGAGAACAACAGCTTATAGAAATGCTGCAGGATAAAAAATAATCAGTTTTCTATTTTAGTAAACTTGCTGTAAAAACAGGGGCACTGCACTGCGATAATAATGATGATCGAAACCTGGAAAATAACTGCTTTTGACGGATTGGAGCTGGTCCGGTCCAAAGACTTACAACAGGATGCCCCCCGGCATTTCCATGAAGGATATGCCATCGGGATATCGCTGAAGGGTTTACAAACGATCCTCCTGCAACGTCAAACCTGCATTATTCCTCCGGGTTCAATTATTTTTTTAAATCCCAGGGAAGTGCATGCCCATAAAGCGTTTGAACATATAGCCTGGTCTCACCGGATGCTGTATATCAGCCCCGAATATATTTCCTGGTTACAAAAAAGCAGCCAGATCACGGTAAAAGGAAACTTGTGCTTTACTCTACCATTAACCGTTCAGTCTGTATTTTATAAGCTGTTTAATGCGGTACATCAAAAATGTATTGCCCGGGTAAAGCATCCCAATCTTGTAAAAGAGTTTGAATACTGCATGGCTATTCTGTTTAATCACTATTCATCCGGTAAACCCTTGCATAAAGCTTTTACCCTTGAGGAAAGGATAAAGGAAATTCAGGATTACATCGAATATCACCATCAGGATAACCTTAACCTGGAAAGGCTGTCTCAAAAGTTTCATTTAAGTAAATACCATCTTATACGAAGTTTTAAAGAATGCAAAGGGGTAACGCCGAATGAGTATCTGAATATATTGAGGATTGAAAAAGCCAAGAACTACATTCTTCAGGGTAACTCATTAGTGTCCTCGGCACTGGAGGCCGGCTTTTACGATCAAAGCCATTTTTCGCATTATTTTACCAGGTATACCAGTTTTACGCCCGGGCAATTTCAACGCGGATGCATCGAACTTCAGGCGGGTTAAACCTTTAACTGTTTAGCTTACTTACTTTTTAAGTATGCCCCTTTTTATAAGCGCTGGTTTAAATTTATAGTTGATCCTGCGGTAAACTCAGGATTAATAATAATGCTTCTTTTAGCACCTAAAAGTTTGTGTCTGTACCAAATTTTTACAAAAAAACATAGAAGGCTTTACTGTTTTTTATAGGATAAAAGAAGTATATAAAACAAACTGAACAAAATCAGTTTGCTGATAAAAACAATATTGAAAAATTAAAAGAAGACCAAGCCATCAGAGAGAAGGTGCTGGCAACAAGTAAGGGTTTTTAGCTTGATCTGACAAAAAACACTTAACGATGCCTTTTTTTATGCGGTAAAAACAGCATATCTGCTTTTACCGTTTTGTAAAAACCATCGTTAATACCCTTGGTATTGCTGCCTGGCCGTTATCATCAAAATGTTCACCTAATGTTGCAAGTGCCAAACCGGCAGCTTCCGCACTTTTAACAAAGTCGGAAATGTTGTGCGTATAACAATCAACAATTTGCCGGCCTGCTTCTGTATCAAACCTTGCCTTCGTGCCCAAATACTGTTTGAAAGGATGAAGCTCTCCAACGTAACAATATCCGTTGGGTTTTAAAACAGCAAAAACTTTCTGAAAAACAGCTTCCAGGTTTTCAATATGTTCTAAAACCAAACTACAAGTTGCCAGGTCATAAGTTTGATTTGCAAACATCCAGGTTTGGTTAATGTCCGCTTGTATAAATTCAACTTGTTCAGAATTTACTTTTACTTTGGCCCTGGCAAGCATTTCCTCAGACAAATCAACGGCCGTTACGTGCTTTGCTTTGGTGATCAGCCATTCCGTGTTTTTTCCTGTTCCGCAGCCAATTTCCAAAACATTTTCAAAATAAAAACTACTTAATGTCTGCTTTAAAGCTTCCCCTTCCAGGTCGCGTGTTTTATTTTGATTGTTGTCGTATTGGCTTGCCCAAATGTTGTAAGCTTGTTGCGTATCCATTATCAGATATTGAAATCAAAAGTGGTTTTTAGGTTAGAAAAACTAAGGGCTTGGTTAAATTTTGTCCGGCCTGTTTTTCATGCTTCTTTTATGGAATGTTCCGTCAGTCGTTGTCAATTGAACGAATAACCCGGGCCGGATTTCCGCCTACAAGGGTATTCGGTAGAACGTCCTTAGTGACCACCGATCCCGCTGCAACAACGGAGTTCTCGCCTATGATGACGCCCCCAATGATCGTTGCGCCGGCTGCGATCCAGACGTTTCTTTCTATCACGATGGGCTTTCCTATTGTAACAGCGCTACGCTGCGAAGGTTCAAGGGGATGACCGGACGTGATGATGCTCACGTTCGGCCCGATCATTACATTGTCTGCGATGTCGAGCCCGCCAAGGTCATAAAAAGTGCAATTCTGATTGACGAAAACATTGCGCCCGACATTAATATCGGGTCCACCGGTTGTATAGAATGGCGGGATCAATAAAAAGCTGTCGTCCACCTTTTTGCCGATGAGTTCGCTGAACAAAGCCCGGACTTCGTCCGTATCGTTGAATGTCAGACGATTAAGATTGGCTGTGATCGTCATCGCTCGTTTGACGTTTGCTAACATGTCCGCTGATTCCGGTGTCCTGCTGTAAATTATCTTAGTGCGATTATTATTCATTATTCATTATTCGTTATTTTCTTCGGTTTACAATTGGACGTACGTTTTAGCGCGCAAGGGCGGCATCAAGAGTCGCTTGTTGGCTTTAGCCAAAATAGCTGTAATGAAATTTAAACAGGTTGTAAGTTAAAGGACAATCCCGCTTCTTCAAGCCTTTATTTTTACCTCCGGTCATGCATGTCCTTCAGAAGAGCTTCAGTCGTAATGATCGTTGCAAACTCATTATTCAACTGGGCTAATGCCGTTAAATGCATAGTCTCCGCATCATACGTTTCACCATAAATCCCTTTTTTGGCAAATGTGGCTGTAGCATCAGCGATCAAATAGGTTTCATAACCATAATTGGCAGCCATGCGGGTGGTGGTAGAAACGCAATGATCGGTGGTGAGCCCTGCTATAACTACTGTTTTTATTCCCGCATCATCCAAACGGCGTTGCAGATCTGTTCCAATAAATGCACTGTTAACAGACTTTTTAATAACGGTTTCTCCATCCATCGGCCTGACAATTTCTTTGATCCTATTTCCCGGGTTACCTGCTGCAAGCCTGGATTGCGGATCTGATGAACAGTGCTGGATATGAAACAGCACCATTTTATTGTCCCGCCAGAAGTCGAGCAGTTTCCTACTGTTTTCTTCGGCCAGCGGGTTATTCCTTTCACCGCCCCAGTAATCCAGGTCATCGAAGCCCTGCTGTATATCAATTAAAATTAAAGCGGTTTTATTAAGTTTATTCATCATTATCATTATTGAGGTTTGCCCAAAGTTAACAGGTTTATGAAATAGGGAGTATCTAAGTTTTATGTTTAATCAAGACCACATTGCCCGACATATTTTAAATTGCTACTAAAAGTTAAGTGATTTAGCGCCTGTTTAAATTGATATCAGATTCCTCCGACAAGTTCAGGAATTAATAATTCTAATGCTTCTTTTATGCCTATAAATTTGGGGTTTTGAATTTTATAGGGATACAATAAGGTGATAAAAGAAGCATATCAAAAATCCTGGAGCAAATACATGTTCATTTGCTATCTAAAGCCAATCCTTCTATTGCTTATCTTTCAATAATCCCCTTTATCCGGCCAAGAAATTCCGGCATATCTTTCAATGCATGCGCATGTCTGCTCTCGTCCGGGTAGCCTTTCTGGGTCCAGGTCAGTTCCGTAGTGTTCTGATCCAATTTACTTAACAAGTAGGTAATGGTGGAGTAGTTTTCAGGGCGGTCATCAAGGCCTGAAAAACCGCTCCAATAGCTGTAGCTTAATTTTTCAAGCGGTTTGTTTTCAAGAATTTGTCCATGATCAGCATAATGGTGGCCTTGATATTCACCTTTAAAAATTATCTCACTTCCTTCTTTCCAGTCAGTAACTGTATTGGTGCCAAAAAGGTATTCTTTGATGGTTTCAGGATCCGTAAGCGCATGCCAAACCTTATCAGGACTGGCATTAATTTTTACAGAATTGGATGCAATTAGATCGTGGCGCATAATGATATTTTTTACAAAGCTATTGTTACAAAATGTTAGCGGATAACGTTTGCCGGATTATTTCTAATGTAAAGAGGAGTTTTTCCAAACTTCTTTTTGAAAGCAGTATTAAAATGCTGGGGGCTTGCATAATTTAAGATATAGGCAATCTCGGCAATGGTTTTGTCAGTGTCCATAATGTACCTTTTTGCCAGGTTTAACCTCTGGTGTGCCAGGTAACCAAACACAGTGGTGTTAAACATTTCTTTAAACCCTTTTTTAAGCTTGTATTCGTTCAGGCCAACCGAACGCGCAACCTCTGATAATGTAGGCGGATGATGGAGCTGATCATTGATCAGATCTTTAACTGCTATCAGCTTTTCCCTGTCTGCTGCCTTGTTAATAAAGCTATTGTCTGATTTCCTTGCTGTATTATAAGCATCTGCTGATAACACCAATATTTCAATGCTCTTTGATAAGAAAAAGAGTTTTTTCAGCTGCCCTTCATATTTGCAACTGATGATCTCTTGTATGGCATTTTGAATCGGTAACCGGATGGTTAGCCATTCTGGCCCTAATATAGCACTTCTGCCATTTAAAATGTGATCACCAAATATCTTAAGCTGTTCATTTGCATCTTCGGTATATTGCAAAAACAAATCTTTAGGAAACTCAATGTCAAATGTCTCCAGTTCGAGCGTTTTGTTTTCAACAACAATATCAAAACCCTTAGAGTACATTATATTATGATGTCCGCCTATAAAGTTAAACCTCCGATCAAGCTGTTTATGATGGAATGCATAATTTCCTTTTATCCCGAAATGCAGCCTTACCATTTCGTGGGGAACAGCTGCGGGAATGGCAATGCTTTCGGTAAAACGGGAGGAAACATGACTTAAACAAATCTGATCACAGTTCCACTTCGTGATGATAGCCTTGCAGTTATCTGCTGCATAATGCTGCGTCGAATTCCAATCCTCCTGCAAAATTTCTATCGCTTAATTTAATTACAAGATAGGTAATGCTATGGATAAAAGTAGCATCTAAAAATTCCAAAGTTATCTGTTGCAACCAACTTTTTTATCTGTATAAATTCAAACACCAAATTTATAGGCATAAAAGAAGCATTATAATTATTAATCCTGAACTTGTCGAAGGATCTGATATCAATTTAAACTGGCGCTTAATTCCGTCAGGTATTTTTTCAAAAGCCTGTTAAAATGATCAGGTTGCTCCATATTTGGTATATGGCCTGCGCTTGTGATTATTTCCAGCTTTGCATGCGAAATTTTGTTACGCATATATTCTGCTGCGGAAACCGGTGTAAACCCATCCTCCGCTCCAACAATAATAAGTACTGGAAATTTAATAAGGGATAAAGCGGAGGTGTGGTCCCTGCGTTCTGCCCGGCCTCTTTGCACCACTTTGAAATTATATTTATTCATAGGGGGAATGGCCGTCATTATATCTCAGGAACAGCTTATGGATATACTGCCGGCAGTGTATTTCTTTTAGCCCCTTGTGATTTTCATTACCTGGAAATAGACGAGGAGACGGAAATAACTTTTTTTAAAGTTTACCAATGTTTACCTGAACAGCGTAGGAAATGTACCAGTAAGCAGCCGCTGGAACCAGCATATAGATGAGCTTCTTGTTCATGCGGGCAGGCAGCATTTACTTAGCATAACATCAGAAAAAGAGATACAAACCATTGACCGGTTATTTAACCTGATTGTTAATGAGTGGATCGGAGAACCGAATGAAACAAGTGAAGTAATCTTTTTTTTAATCCATTCGTTATTGTCTGTTTTAAAAAGGAATGTCCTGATACCTGCTAAACAGCTTCACAACAAACACACGAAAAAATTAACTTCAATAGTACATTATATTCATCAGCATATCCATACCCCGGAGTTTACCCAGATCAAACATTTAGCTTCAAAATTTAATATTTCCGAACATTACCTGGGTATTTACTTTAAGGAGAAAACAGATGTTTCTTTAAGGGATTATGTGAATAAGTATAAGCTGCACATCATTGAGAACCGTTTAAAATACAGCTCCTTTTCTATAAAGGAATTAGTACAGAGCTGGGCTTTACCGATCTGAGCCATTTTAATAAGTTTTTCAAAAACCATAACGGGAGGAACCCCAGTTGTTTTCGGAAAGAAGCTGATAAAAAAGATCCCGTTACTACTTAAAAAAGATTGCACCGGGCCGTATGTATTATGATGGAACGGCCAGGGGAATGACCGGAAAAAGGATTGAGCATGCTTCTTTTAGTGGTATAAAGTTGGTAAGTATTTTATAGAAAAGCCGGGACTTTGATTCGTTCCGGCTTTTGCATTCTAAGATTGCTTTTGTATAAATCTACAAGGATAAAAGAAGCATTTTGGTGTTTCGCGTTTTGTATTGTTAATCATCTAAAAATAGCTATATTGCTTATAGTAGATACTGATAATTAATGGTTTGAAAACCAATAATAAAATTTTTGTGAATAACTTTTTAATTTTAATAGATTTACTTTAAGCAATGAACTTTCATATATTTAAGAGTTATTTGCAACCCTAACAAACACCTCATGACAAACAAGGGTGTAGCCTGAAAAATAAATTTGGCATTTCATGGTGATATTTCTGAAATAAAAGCCACATACCTATAAATGCAAAGCTTATGACCATTGCAGAAATCGCATTCGATCTCAAAGACCCGCAGCAGCGTGAGAAAAACTTTGAACACTTATACGAGGAAGTATTTCCTGTGGTCGCTGATATAGTCAGCAAACAAGGAGGTTCGTTTCATGATGCGAAAGACATTTTTCAGGATGCATTAATAATTTTTTATGAAAAAAATGTAAATGGAGAGTTAAATGTAAAACTTTCAGATGAAGCCTATATCGTAGGGATTGCCAAACATTTGTGGATTAAAAAGTTCAAATCCAAATATAGATTATTATCACTTGACTTTTTGGAAAAAGAGATTAGACTTCCCCAAGATTACTTTGAAATAGAAATAATGAAAACAAACCGGTTACTTCATTTACTGGAAGTTGCAGGAAAGAAATGCATAGAACTGCTTCGCTCTATCTATTACGACAAACTATCTATGAATGAAGTATCGCAGGTACATGGATTTTCAAACCCTCACTCTGCATCGGTACAGAAATACAAGTGTATTGAGAAAATAAAAGTTATTGTAGAACAAAAATCATTAAACTATGAAGATTTCATGGCATGATACTCGTCATATCGAGCGGTATCTGAATGATGAGCTTTCCAAAGAAGAAAAGATACTATTTGAAGCACAACTTGTCCTCGATCCCCATTTTAAATTAAATGTAGGGTTACTAAAACAAATTCATTCTCTCATCAAACTTTACGGACGCAAGAAGATGAAGGTAGAGATTGGAAAAATACATCACAAACTCTTTCAGAACCCGGAGCATGTGATATTTCAGCAACGAATACAACAACTTTTTAAAGACAATTAAATTATGATTAATTCCAGTATCATTCCCATGGTCATTGATGACAGTGGTGGACGGGGAGAGCGTGCTTATGATATTTATAGTCTGCTGTTAAAAGAACGAATTGTTTTCTTAGGCACTCAGATTGAAGCCCAAATGGCAAATGTCATTGTTGCTCAATTACTTTACTTGAATAGTGTGGATAAGAAACAGCCGATTCATCTTTATATTAATAGCCCTGGTGGTCATGTGTATGCAGGTCTTGCCATACATGACACCATGCAAATGATTGAGGCACCTGTTTATACCTATGCGATCGGTTTTACTGCCAGCATGGGCACGGCTTTACTCTGCATGGGTGAAAAAGGATATCGTTATGCATTACCACATGCTACTATTCACATGCACCCCACAGGCGGCGGAACCCAAGGTTATACAGAAGATGTGCGTATTGCAACCCGTGAACAAGAACGATTGCAAGCCCAGCTATTTCATTTGATGGGCAGGCGCACCGGACATTCATGGAAAGAGCTCGAAGACTATTTCTTACGTGATCGCTATCTTAATGCGGAAGAAGCAAAATCGTACGGATTAGTGGATGAAATTTTAGGAGATTCAAGTGATGTGGTTCATCTTGAGTATTCTGAGTTAATTATAAATACTCGTGACAATTAGAAATTTGACATACTTCATGGTCAAAGTAGTGAAACAGCTTCCTAAGTATTTTGTATAAAAGGGCAGCAAATAACAAAAGGTGACCGATGCGCAACTACCTTTCAAAAAAGTTTAGATATTAATACCTCTGTTAGAGGCAATCTTGAACTTTGGCCTTAATAAATTTTGGGTTTACAAAAAAATGTCTGCAATGCCTGGTGTTGGGGCTAATGATAGCCTTGAAGCTTAAAAAAGCAGTGGGCTGCTCTTTGATGCATTGCTTTTAGGTCTGCATTTACTTTTCTGGCTGTCCATTTCATTAGTTTTTTGAGGTTATAAGCCACTGCTGCCATAAGCATACATTTGTTTGCCTGTCGTGTGCCTCTTGTATTTACCCTTCGCATGTTTAAGTAGTTTACCAGTGTGCCAAGTACCGGTTCTGCAGTAGAACTTCTGAGTTTTTTCATTCGCTTTGCTTTAGCAGTCTGCAGCCGCTGATGCATCCGGTCATAAAAAGGTTTATCAACGCTGTCATCTATTTTTTTAAAATCACTTTTACCTATACATACGCTTCTAAGGGGACAATGACCACAATCTTTTGCACTGCTTCTGTACACTTTCATCCGCTAACCAAGGCTGGTGGTGGTAAGTTTTTTAAAAGGTAAATGAACCCCTCTGCTGCAGGTGTAACGGTCATTTTCTTTATCATAAGTAAAGCCTTCTCCTGAAGCTTTGTACTGACCGAAGTTGGGTATGTAACCTTCAATATTATTATCTTCCAGCGCCTTCAGTGCTTCACCGCTGCTGTAGCCTGCATCTGCCATGGCTTCTTCCATTTTCAGGTCTGCTTGTTTTAAATTGCTGATGGTGTTGGTCAATAATGATGGAAGGCACTGGGAGTCTTTCTTATTGGCATGATCGCTTTGTATTTGTGTGATAACATGATGAGCTGTGTCCACTGCTACCTGTGCCAGGTAGTTAAGCTGTCGTGGCTTACCTGGCTTTACCGATATCCTTGCATCTGCATCTGTGGTGCTGTAATGAGTGTGATTGCTTACAAATTTAGCATGAGCCTGACTTTCCTTGTTGCCTTTGGGCATATCCTTGTAAGCTTTCCCTTTCCATTTGTGATGCTGCTCCACTTCTCTTTTTCTTACAAATGAAACAGTATTGCTTTTATTTTCATCGTTATCTTTTAATTCATCGCTATAATCGTCTCCATCCTCAAGTACTTCTTTTTCTTTAAGGCTGCTCATAGATGCATTGGCTTTTACTGCAACACTGTCCATTGCCTGCCTTCTGGCTGATACCATGCCTTTGTCAATGCACTGTTTTAATAGCTGTTTAAATAAGGATTTGAATACTGCTTCTCCATAAAGCTGCCTTGTGCGCCTTAAGGTAGAATGCCAGGGAAGCACTTCATCAATATCATAACCGATAAAATAAAGCATGTCCAGGCGCATGCTTACCGTAGTGATTATTCTTCTGTCACTGCCCGGGTTCTCTAAATAGCCAATAAGAATGAGCTTAAAAAACACTACCGGATCAATGCTTTGCTGGCCTTGGGTTCCGTAGTATTTTTTTGTTTCCTCATAAAGCCATTGAAGATTAAGTAACTCCTTAAGCCTGCGATAAAAATTATCCTCAGGCACGCGCTGGGAAAGCTGGAAAGATTTGAAGAGCTGCTCGCTGTATTGCTTTTTGCCTTGCATGAATCGAATCTACGAATCTTCTTTGCAGTATTGAACTATCTTTATCAACACTATGTGAGTTGTGCAACAAGCACAATTGGTTTGCAGCAGTGCAATTAAAATATGTCGAAAAAAAAAGCGGGGCATTAATTTGTCAGGAATTAGAGATTTCTCCAACTAATTTCTGGCAGATACTGCACCGGGCAAAATTGCAGCTTAGAAAATGTTTGGAGATTCACTGGTTTAAAATTTAATAAGATGAAGAAAATAATGTACCTGATAATGCTTCCATGTAAAAAAGCAACAGAATTGATAGAAAAAAGGTCATTGATAGGGCTATCCTCTAAAGAGAAAATACAATTTCATCTTCATAAATCGATGTGTGATGCATGTACGGCATACGAAAAACAAAGTAAAAAAATTAATGAATTGCTGGAGAGACATATTCATACTTCTGATTTTAATAATTCAGGTTTGTATCAAAACCAGCAATTGAAAGAAAAGATAATTAACAATCTTTCATAGGTTTATTGCAAAGCAAAAAGCTTCATTTCAATTCCTTCAAACTAAATCGTATGAAAAAAGCCTTAGCCATCGTTATTCTAATTATAGGTTGCCATGCAGCTTCAGCCCAAAGCGACAGTTCCTATTATACAGTACAACTATCATCTTTTGATGTAAGTGTTACTAATAATATTACAAAGCTTCACTGGAAAACAATCTGCTTTTTGCAATATGCAAACTTTCAGATTCAAAAATCGGCTAACGGCACAGATTATAATACTATAAGTTCATTTACCGCAGACCGGCTTCGTTGTCAGCAACCTTTTGATTTTACTGATAGTTCAAGTGGTAATCAGGGTAATATTTTTTACAGGATTAATGTTGGCAATATAGATGGTATCTTTTATAATTCTGCGATAAGACGTGTATATCTTAAAGAAAAGGGATTTGACCTAATTGCCATCTATCCAACAATTGTTACTTCATCTGCGAATTACACTTTATCAAGTGCAGATAATAAAACTTTTTATGCTACGATTATCAACCAAAGTGGCGTAAGTGTCAAAAAGATAAAACTTCAGGTTCCTAAAGGGTTGTCTAATTATAGCTTGCAAACGGGTGATCTACCTCCAGGTTATTATTGGTTGCAGGTTTTGAATGAGGAGGGGGAAGTAAAAACTAAAAAATTTATAAAACAATAAATTTTGAGAATGACTAATAAAACTGTAGCTGTTTTTAATCGCTGTGAATGGCTCACAGATTGCACGGATAAACACAGATAGAAATCATCTGTGCATTTCTGTGTCATCTGTGAGAAATAAATAAATATAGATATAAACGAATTATCTTATAAAATACGAAGTGCCATTTTACTGTTCATAATTAACCTGGTCCCGGATTGTTAGAAAGTGTTTATGAAGCTGCTTTAGTTTTTGAATCAACAGCAGGAAGCATATTTGTTTCTTCACAAGTTGGAGTTCCTGTTCATTATAAAGAAGTGCAATTGGAATTGGGATTTATAATGGATATTCCGGTGGAGAATTTGGTTATCCGAGAAATAAAATCTATTGAATCATTGCACGATGTTCATAAAAAACAGCTATTGACGTACTTGAAATTGGCAAATAAAAAGCTCGGTATTCTCGTCAATTTCAATGTCGTCAAACTGATTGATAAAGAAAGTTTAATAAGAATTATTAATTAAATAAGCTCACCGATTACACTGATGTACACAGAAAAAATCATCTGTGTCTTTTCGTGCCATCTGTGAGAAAGTCAAATATGAAATCATTAAAAGCTCAACATAATATTCTTGCTGATTCTCATCAACAGATAGAAATTCTGGAACATGGAACTACTGATGATTTTGCGTTAGTTCCTTTTCAGCAAAAACTGGAAGAGAGTGGATTATACCCGCTTACGGCAACAGGTGTACAAATATTTCAGGTGAATGTCGGGAAGATGTGCAACCAGGTATGTAAGCACTGCCATGTAGATGCAGGTCCTGACCGTAAGGAGATTATGACTAAAGAAACCATGCAACTATGTCTTGATGCATTGAAAAATAATCCGGAACTAAGAACAGTTGATTTAACGGGCGGTGCTCCTGAAATGAACCCTGGCTTCAGATGGTTTGTAGAAGAAATTAAAAAGCTGGACAGGCATATAATTGTGCGTTGTAATCTTACCATCATTTTAGCCAATAAAAAATATCACGATTTACCCCAATTCTATAAGCAACACAGTATTGAAGTTGTTTCATCTCTTCCGTTTTACACGCAAGACCGCACTGACAGACAACGGGGCGATGGAGTGTTTGAACAAAGTATCAAAGCTTTACAAATGCTAAATGAAGTTGGTTACGGAAAAGAAGGAAGCGGTTTGATTTTGAATTTGGTTTATAATCCTGCTGGTGCTTTTATGCCCCCACCGCAAGCCGGTTTAGAAAAAGAATATAAGCAGGCATTGATGGAGCATTATAGCATTGAGTTCAACAGTTTGTTTGCCATTACCAATCTTCCCATTAGCCGCTATTTAGATTATTTGCTGCAAAGCGGTAATTATGAAAAGTACATGGCGAAGTTAGTGAATGCATTTAACCCTGTTGCGGCAGCTAATGTGATGTGTCGCAATACCATCTCTATTGGCTGGGATGGTTATTTATACGATTGTGATTTTAACCAGATGCTGGATTTGAAAGTAGCTTGCCATGCAAAACATATTTCTGAATTCAGTACGGAAATTTTAAATAAAAGAAACATTGTCGTAAGCCAACATTGTTATGGCTGCACAGCAGGATCGGGAAGCAGTTGCGGAGGTGTGGTAGCATAGATAGTTTTTAATTCATTAACCATGCTTATTTTTCTTTTATTCAATATTTTCAAACAGGATGATTTGAAAAAAGCATTACAGGAAATGTATCGTGTGCTGAAGCCTCATGGAAGACTGGTATTATCTGACCCAACCTGCGAGCAGCAAATACCTGAAAACTTAAGAGAAAATGAACGCTTAAGAGCACTTTGTTTAAGTGGTTCCCTTTCACTAAAAGAATACATAAAAATGATAACAGATGTAGGCTTTGGAACCATAGAAATCAGAGCTAAACGCCCTTACAGAATATTAGACCCTGTCAATTATGACACAAATGAATTGATCTTTATTGAAAGCGTGGAAGCGTGTGCAATAAAAGACCCAATGCCTGCAGATGGTCCTTGTGTATTCACCGGTAAAACCGCTATTTATTATGGAAAGGAAGAATGTTTTGATGATGAGAAAGGTCATGTACTATTACCTAATCAGCCTTTAGCTGTTTGTGATAAAACAGCCGGTGCCTTAGCTGAGTTAGGTCGTAATGATATTTTTATTTCAGCCAGCACCTATTTCTATGATGGCGGTGGTTGCTGTTAGTATTTATAAATTTTCATTATAGCAGGATAGGCAGATGAAAAGCTATCCGGTTTATCGCGTGAAAGGATAAAAGAATTAAAATGAAACAGGCACTTTTGATTTTTTCAAAGAATTCGATTTATGGAAAAGTAAAAACAAGACTTGCATTTACTGTTGGTAGTGATGTAGCCTTATCTGTTTATCATCATCTTTTAAACCATACAGTTGCTGTTACGAATTATCTTCCTGTGGATAAAATTGTTTTTATTCAGACATATCAAAAATCAGGATGTCTGGGATTATAAAGCTTACAAAAAGCAATTGCAGTCAGGAATTGATTTAGGCAAAAGAATGCAGAACGCCTTTGTCTATGCATTTACTCAAGGATTTGGAAAGGTAGTTTTTCTAGACACTAATTGCATCGAAAGTAACCCGGCAATTATTATGAATTCCTTTGTCTATTTAAATAACTTCGATATAGTAACAGGTTCTGCAAAGAATAGAGGTTATTGTTTATTGGGGATGAAAAAGCTGCATGCCCAATTATTTCAAAATATAAGCTGGAGTACAAAGGAAGTCTTAAATCAAACAATGGCTATTTGCGAAAGCCTCAAACTTTCACTGCATTTGCTACCCGAGCTATCTGATATAGATGATGAAGATGATTTTAAAAAAGTGCAGAATAAATTGTTATTAATAAAAGAAGGTGAAGTATGATTAGTGTTATCATTCCAACATATAATGAGAAGGCACATATAAAAGCCACTATTCAACGACTGTGGAAATATGATGAAGCGAATTTGATCAAAGAAATAATTATAGCAGATGGTAGCAGCACAGATGATACAGTTAAGATAGCAAGAACCGAAGGTGTAAAAATAATAGTTAGTCCTAAAAAAGGAAGGGCAGCGCAAATGAATTATGGCGCACAGCATGCCACAAGTGAAATACTTTATTTCCTTCATGCTGATACATTGCCCCCTGAAGGTTTTACTTATGATATTGTAAGCGCAATTAATGCAGGATATAGTGCAGGATGCTATATGCTATCCTTTGACTACGATCATTGGTTTTTAAAAGCAAACTGCTGGTTTACACGTTTTGATGTAGACACAATTCGTTTTGGTGATCAAAGCTTATTTGTAACGAAAGAAAAGTTTTTGGAGGTTGGAGGTTTTTGTGAAAAACATATAGTGCTCGAAGATCAGCACATAATTAAGCGGCTTAAAAAGATAGGTGATTTTAAAGTGATTAAAAAGCCTGTTCTTACTTCTGCACGAAAGTATTTAGAAAATGATATTTACAAACCCAAGGCATATTTTTTTTGATTATTTTATGTATCGTTTTGGTTTTCCGTAGCAACAGCTTGTAAGTACTTATCGTAAATTAATCAGGGAGGATAAACTGTAAATTTTATGAATGTAATTAAGCGGGTATTCGATTGTAAAGGTGCGCCTTTATTAACAGCAGTATTTGTTGCCTTGTTTATTGCAGAAGGCAGGCGAGCGCTACGAAAGCGAAAACAGCTAAGGTCTGAAAGGGTAGTCGTTAATTCTATTGTAGCCATTCCATCTTTTAGTCTCTTGCGCTTTGTGTTCCTTCCAATAATGGTTAAGCTGGCTATGAAAAACCAGCAACTGCAATGGGGTCTGAATTATCGATATGATGCCCCTCCTTTTATCAAAGCGGCAGTTGCTTTTTTAATCATGGATTACACAAATTATTTGTGGCATATTTTAAATCATAAAATTCCTTTTCTTTGGCGGTTTCATCTGGTTCATCATTCAGATCGTGATCTTGATGTTACTACGGCACTTCGCTTTCATTTTGGCGAGTTGATCGGGTCTGTTTTTTATCGGGGTGCATTTGTTTTTTTATCGGGTGCTACCCCAATCAGTGTATTGCTGTATGAAATACTCTTTGAAGCGGCAACGCAATTTCATCACAGCAACTGGAAGCTTCCTTTTAAGCTGGAAAAAGGTTTAAATAAGATCATTGTTACGCCTCGTATGCATGGCATTCATCATTCACAGGTACGAAACGAAACGGACAGCAACTACTCCGTAATCTTTTCTTTTTGGGATAGGTTGCATTCTACCGCAAGGCTCAATGTTGCACAGGATACGATAGTAATAGGCGTACCAACTTATCAAAATGCTGAAGAGTTAACACCAGGTTATTTATTAAAACTTCCCTTTACAAAAATCAGGCACTGGAAAGACGAAGGAAGCACACTAAGTATACCAAAAACAAATTCGAATAAAAACGTGTTGAATAAATAAAAGAACAGGTATGCGAATGTGTTTATTTCTCCTATTTTTAGGCCTATATCAAACTGCTATGCCACAGGTAAAATGCAAATCTTTTCAATTTTTATTAAATACCATCTTATCGGCTAAAACACCAGACATTAATATAAAAGAGGCAGCAGCAAATAAAAATAATTATACTTTTTTAGATGCGAGAGAAGCCAAAGAATATAATGTAAGCCACATACCCGATGCCCGCTTTGTGGGTTCTGAGCAATTTGAATTGCTCGCAATTAGTGATCTGCCAAAAAATAAGCCGCTCATAGTTTACTGTTCAATAGGCAAGCGCAGCGAAAAGATTACAAAGGAACTATTGAAAGAAGGATTTAGTAATGTCCGCAATTTATACGGTGGCATTTTTGAATGGGTAAATGAAGGAAACGGTGTAGTAGATAATGAAAATAAGCCTACGAGTAAAGTGCATACTTATGGGCGATTTTTGGGGCGATTTTTAGAAAAGGGTGAAAAAGTTTATTAAAATTTATGGCAAGAATAAACGTAATACAATACGATGCAGCAGAAGGTGAACTTAAAACCGTTTATGATGATTTAATTACCAAACGTGGGCAACTATCTGAAGTGTTAAAAATACAAAGCCTTCATCCTTCATCTATAAAATCTCATACTGCTTTTTACATGGACATCATGTTCAACAAATCTGCTTTGTCGAGGGCAGAAAAGGAAATGATTGCAGTAGTTGTCTCTGTTGTTAATAGCTGCATGTATTGTCAAACCCATCATAGAACGGCTTTGAATAATTATTGGAAAGACAATAGCAGGTTGAGCAACTAAAGAGCAATTACAGCCATGCTGGATTATCGGAAAAAGAAGTTGCCATTTGTCATTTTGCAGTGCATCTTACCTAATATCCTGCTGCACACGAAAATGAAGATTACACGCAACAATTAAGAAATAAAGGTTTAGAGGATTCAGCCATTTTGGATGTAGTGCTCGTTACTTCTTATTTCAACTTTGTTAATCGTATGGTTCTGTCTTTAGGTGTGCAATTGGAAGAACATAAAGGTGAGGGAGATAAATATTAATCTATTTTTTAATGCTAATCAATCATTAATCTTATAAACAACTATCGCAGCATTCTTACCACCTTCAGCCCTTTCAGCAACAATAAACGTTCTTGATGAAGGAATAAGAAAAGATGTTCTTGCTCCATCTCTTGATGCAATGTTTGCTACCAGCTTATACGTATTACCTGAAGCCTTCTTAAAGATATTTATAAAACCGGCACCACCACTTGCCAAAACCTGTTGTTTAGCTGCATCATAAAACACATCATCCACGTCATCAACTAATTCATTCCGTGTAATCTCATTACCTGTTTTGCTATCATAAACTACCAATACCGCAGGATGCCGGAAACCTACAATTACATGATTAGAAGCAGTATCATAAGTCATTGGAAAGTTGGCTCTAAGCCTGTTTATTTTCCAGGTATCAATGACTTTAAAAGTTTTTACATCAATAACAGCAATGCTATGGTCATCAGGAAGGTTTACATACAGCTTATTGTTCTTTTTATCCAATTGAAAACTTTCAGGATGAGCAGCTAGTTTTACATCTCCAATCTGTTTGTGAGTGGCAGGGTCTATCATTGCCATTCCACCATTTCCATAACCCACATACATCTTTCTACCTATAGCATCATACCTAATATTGTCTGCATCACGGGCTAAATGAATAGTAGCGACCCTTTCAAAGGTGGCAGCATTATAAAAAACACAGCCACCATTTCCACCACTCGCCACTGCAATTTCATTTTGTGCAGAAATGTAAGCTATCCCTTGCGGTTCATCAATACCCTTAATACTGCGTATTATAGTGCCTTTATTAAGGTCTATAGCCTGAACAGTATTATTGCCTAAAGCAGCTACATATAGTATGTTATCTTTAAGATTAATAGCCATGTGATCAATCCTTCCTGCTACGCCAGGCATTTCTATTACCTTTTCTACTTTCAGTTTATCTTGCCCAAATTGTGTTTGTCCCTTACAAGCTGTGAGGCAACAAATACAAACTAAACCCGTAATGACTGATCTCATTTGAATAATATAAAACGTAATTGTAAAATTTGTAGAAAACAATTTGTCTCAATTAAGCAAGATTACTTTTACTGCAACATCAGTACATAAAAAAACTTGCCTTCATTTTTATCAGTTATATCGTTCTCACTATCGCATTTGTAAGTGCTCAAAGCAAACCAATGCGCAAGGTCTCTATAGCTCCGTTTCAAGGTACAAAACATTATTGCTCATAAAAATTACCATACTACATATTCATATTCATGCCGTGTCCCTGCTGTTTCTTACCTGTTTGATCTATCGCAGCTTTTAACCCTTTCTCCAATTGTTCAGCATTGCCTATCCCCCAATAATGCAAAAAGAAAATACGAGGCTTTTCATGTATCATGTGATTGTGTAAAGCAACTACTTCAATTCCGTTTTCAATCAGTGCTTTTAATACTGGTTCCACTTCATCTTCAAGCATAATAAAGTCTCCTGCAACCGCAGCTTTTTCCGGTGTTCCCTGGAACGCTGCCCATGTATTGAAGCCAAGGAAAGTTGTGATCTTTACCCCCATGTTCCCTTAAATCAACATCTGGTCTTCCGATGGTATATTTATAAACACCCTTACTCATTTCAGCTTTATTGCCCAAATCTCATCGAGCCTTTTGGTGTCTAAAGTATTTTGAACCGCTTCATTACTCGCTGTTCCTTTTGACGGATCGCCGCCTCTTACTTCTTTTATTTTATCTATTACCGCTTTGGCTTTCCGTGCAATCACTTCTGTATTTCCCGATCCGCCCACGTGCATATACATGACGTTTGGATGGTTTCGGATGAAATGATTATGAATGGCAGTACTTGTCAACCCCTGCCTGATAATTTCCTGTTGTACAGGGTTTTAAATCTGTTTCAGTTACAATCAGATCGCCCATAATCATACCCTCTTTTGACGGGGTAAATGCAATCCACGCACCTAATCCCATTGCAGGTATTATTTTAAAGCCATCAACCTTTACATCTAAATCATTTTGCGGGATGGTTATTTTGTATTCTCCATTGTTAGACTTTCCTTTCATGCCCATAATTTGTGCAATGGCTGTGGTGTCTAAAGATTTAAAGTTCGAATTACTCATTTTGCCCATGTTACTATGTTTACCCTGGGCATTTCCAGTTTGCGAAAAAATGGCAAGTAAAATGACAGGCATAAGGATGCGAACTTTATTCACAAATTTAAATGATACAATCATAATATTTATTTTAGTTGTTAATTGATATTGAAAAAAGGTTATTAAATAATACCTGTTGGATGAGCGGTAACAGAAATTTATTAAGATTAATGCTTTGCAAAATCAAAGCTAAGAGGCGATTTGGGAGAAATTTTGTAAGGCACTAAATAAAACCAATATTTATTTTATGCCATCTATTGTTGTATTCATAAGTAAGGTGGTAGCCATATAAATAACAGATTTGTTTTACAAGTGCTAATCCTAAACCTGTAGTTTTTGTTTTATCCGATCCCTTTTTAAACCTTGCAAACATTTCTTCAGGTACACCCTGAAGCGCGGGACCTGTATTTTCAACCAAAAGCTGCCGGTTCTGTATAGTTACATTGATCTTCCCTTTCACTGAATTATGGATTACAGCATTTTTAATAATATTCGACAGTAAGATTTCAACTAATGATCGGTTTGCTCTAATGATTAAAGGCTCCCCTTTATTGATCTGAACCGTGGGAAAATGCGGCTCGTACAAGTTTCCATACATTTCAATTATATCATCAACCATTAATGAAACATTCACCTCTTCCGTTTCAGGAAATTGGTTATTCTCTATTTTAGCAAGTAATAAAAGCGTTCTGTTCAACTGTGTTAGCCGGTTATTGGCATCAGTGATATCACCTAATATACCCGCCACTTTTTCGGTGAGTTCCGATTGATTGATCATTAATTCTATTCTTGACCGGATAATAGCCAATGGAGTTTGCATTTCATGCGATGCATTCTCAACAAACTGCTTTTGATGTTCAAATGAAGAATTGATATTGCTGATAAGAATACTGATTGCTTTATTCAGGTCATTAAATTCTGTTGTTCCTGTTTCATCTGCTAACGCTATCAAGCCATTTCGGTTAATATCATATTCATTTACTTTTTTCATGGTTATAAAAAAAGGTTTCCACAATAACCTGGAACTTATCCGGTTTAAAAAGATAATAGATAACAAAAGAAGTAGAAGAATGGCGGCTTCGGTAATGAAAATCTTAATAATAAGATGGCTTATCTCTGTTGAAGAAACATAGCCGGATACCTGATAAATTTTATTGTTCCAACTAACTTGTTTTGTTAATATCGCAAATGGAAGAAGCTTCCTTTGTTCATTATACCATACTGAAGTGTCTCTTGGTTCATCTAATAAGTTTACTGGTATTAGCTCACCCTCATTAATATCATACTCCCCTTTAATATGCCTGTTGAGGTTGCCTCCACTTAAGGTAAATGCATTCCAAACGTTTTTGTTTTTTAGCTCTAACTGCTTTTCCTGCATGTGATGAGCCTGGTAGCGCATCAGGAAATAAAATAATACACAGAAGCCAAGTAAAACTACCGGCAGCCATTTAAGTAAAAAAAGAGTATTCTTTTGAAGTAATTGCCTGCTCATATTGATAATTTATACCCTATTCCATAAATGGTTTGAATAAGGTCTTCAGCGCCTTTTTCTTTCAACTTTTTTTTCAGGTTTTTTATTTGGGAGTAAACAAAATCATAAGAAGGCAGGTCGTCAGCCTGGTGACCATAAATATGTTCGGCAATGGCCTGCTTACCAACAACCCTGTTTTTATTATTCACTAAATAGACTAAAAGGTCGTATTCATTTTTTGTAAGAATTATCGTTTGTCCCGCCAGTGAAACGGTTCTTGATAACAGGTTGAGTTGAAGATTACCTGCCTGAATAACGTTTGCCCCTTGTGGATATTTTCGCCTTAGTAATGCTTTTACTCTCGCATTCAATTCTGACAGATGAAAAGGCTTGGTTAAATAATCATCTGCTCCAAGCTGTAAACCCCTTATTTTATCATCCAACGAATTGCGGGCTGATATGATAACAACACAGTCTTCCTTTTCATGTTTACGTAAGTATTGCAAAAGCTGTAAGCCATTGCCATCAGGCAGGTTGATGTCAAGAATAATACAATCATAGTTGATTTCATCTATTTTATTAATTGCTTCCCTGAAAGTTCCTGTTCCATCGCATGCAAATTCCTCCTGCACAAAGTAATCCCGAATGCTATGCAACAGGCTTAGCTCATCTTCAACCACCAGCAATTTCATTCATTAAATTTTCGACAAGGTAATTTCAAACTTTGGAGAAATTCTGGCCGGTGATCATACTTTTGAAATAAAAGAAATGCAACGGTTAATCCGATAAATCTTCAGTTCATACAGAAAACTTATTTTACTGCCCTTATTTGCATTACTGCATCTTTTACTTCCGTTACCGGACGTTTACATACTTTATCCTGGCATACATAAATAGTAGTTTGACCTTCCACTAATTTATTTTCCAATAATTCTAAAGTAGCTTTTTCTTTACTTCCTAAAAGCAGCATATTTGGAAGGTAGTATTCATCTATCATCTGGCGTTTATGCAAATCATCCTTTCCAACGATTGCCACTTCATAAAGACCGCTTACAAAACCAGCTTCCAATATTCCCCAATTTGGATAAAAATAAATATTCTGCTGCACGTCTTTTTGAACATTCAACAACATTTGCTGCGCGATTTTAATTTGAGCTTCATCACTGAAGTAGTGTCCGAGATAAAAAAGGTTTTTAGCCATTTCAGAATTGGAAGAAGGAATAACATTATCTGATATTTCCATTTTACGGGCTATAAGATTTGAATGTTGGTTGTGGGTGTAATAAAACATTCCTGAAGCAGTGTCAAAGAAATGAGCCTGGGTGTAAGCAGCCAGCTCTTTGGCTTTGTACAGCCATTTTTCATCAAAGGTTGCCTGGTACAATTCTATAAAAGCAGAAATGGTAAAGGCATAATCATCAAGAAAACCTGCAATGGAAGATTTACCGTTTTTAAAATTACGGGTCATTTCGTTATTTTCTGAAATAGCTTTTGCCGATAAAAAATCTGCATTCTTAAGTGCTGCTTTTAAAAACCTTTCTTCTCCAAATGTGCGGTAAGCATCTGCATAACCTTTTAGCATTAAAGCATTCCATGCAGTAAGTATTTTGTCATCCAAATTAGGGCGAACACGTTTATTGCGTACACTTAAAAGTATTGCCTTGTCAGCTTCAATCTTTTCTTTTAATTGCTCTTTGGTCAGATTGTATTTTGCTGCAATGGTTTCATCAGGCGTATTTCTGAATAAGATATTTTTTCCTCTCTCCCAATTGCCACCAATAGTTACATTAAAGTAGTCATTGAAAAGACCGGCTTCTTTGCCCAGCGCATTTTCAATTTCCGCCTTTGTCCAAACATAAAATTTGCCTTCCTCACCTTCGCTGTCTGCATCGAGTGATGAATAAAAAGCTCCTTCGGGAGACGTCATTTCACGTTCTGTAAAATCAAGTGTTTCGTACACTACTTTTTTATACAAAGGGTCTTTTGTTACTTCATACGCATGAGCATACAGGCTTACAAGTTGTGCGTTATCGTACAGCATCTTTTCAAAATGCGGCACATGCCAGTTTGCATCAGTTGAATAACGTGCAAACCCACCGCCAACATGGTCATAAATGCCTCCAAAAGCCATGTTATTTAAAGTAGTTGTAACTGCACTTAAAGCCTTTTCATTCTTACTCAGGTAATGATAATAAAGCAGGTATTCCCATACAGCGGGCATGGGAAATTTGGGAGACCTTTTTTCGCCTCCTTTTTTGTAATCTATATTAGGTTGTATGTTGCTGAAAATGCCATCCAGATTATTAAGCGTAAATGAGGCGGTTGCTTTATTAAAAGGTACGTTCTCAATAGAGTGAATACCTTGTGTAACCTTTGCCGCCTGATCGCTAAGTGTCCCTCTGTTTTTCTGGTACAGGTCAATAAAATAATGCAGCATTTGTATCCAGTCATTTTTAGGAAAATAGGTGCCTGCATAAAAAGGCTTACCATCAGGCATAGCAAGTGCATTCAGGGGCCAGCCGCCGCTTCCGGAAATTAGTTGTGCGGCATTCATATAAACCTGGTCTACATCGGGCCGCTCCTCCCTGTCTACTTTAATGCTGATAAAATGTTCGTTCATTATACGGGCAACGGCAGTGTCTTCATAGCTTTCCTTTTCCATTACATGACACCAGTGACAGGCGGCATAACCAACACTGATGATAATCATCTTGTTTTCATCCTTTGCTTTCTTCAATGCTTTCTCGCCCCATGGATACCAATGTACGGGGTTGTGTGCGTGCTGTAATAAGTAAGGGCTGCTTTCATGAATGAGTTCATTACTGTAAGAGTGGCTATTGTTCATTTTTGCATTTTTATTATTTTGTGTTTGCCCGCAGGAAGAATTTAATAACAGGCAAAGGCTTAGAATTATGACAGAATTTATTTTGTACATTTTTTTGATTTTATGACATACAATTCAAAACAGGTTTATAGATTGTTGCCGGTTGCAACAAACAAAGCATATTGTGCCTTATTATATTCCGATACAGCGTTGATATAATCCAACTGTGCCTGTATATAATATTGCTGCACCTGAAACACTTCGAAGGGTTTTGCCGTTCCCAGCTTTTGCCGTTCCGTACTTTGATACAAAGCTTCTGATGCCGACTGCAAGCCTTCTTTTGCAATGGTTATTTGTTCGTTGGCAATTTGTACTTGTGCTGCGGCTGTAGCTGTTTCCTGCTGATACTGGTTTTGAAATTGCGCTACGCTGTTTTGCTGCAACGCAATTTGTGCATTCCATTGCTTTATGTCTCCTTTGTAAGTTAATCGTCCCAATGGTAAATTCCAGAGCAATGAAGCATTTAATTGGTAAGTGTTGTAAAGTTGTGCCGAATAAGCACCAAAGCTACCATTATCAAAGCCGACTTTTAGTCTTGGAATAAACAAACCCTGATTGGCAGTTTTTCGCAGGGTCGTGTATGATTGTAATGCTGCATTCAGCCCTAAATATTCCGGGCGTTTTTGAAAGCCTGCAGTATTGTTCAACTCCGTTGTCAATTGCAAAGGCGCTAAAACAGTGTCGGCGGATAATAATTTGGTATTGCTTTCTAAACTTAATAAGCTCCCCAGCACTGCTGACATCTTTGACCAGTCGCTTTTTGCCTGCAGCATGGAGATGGTAATATGCTTGAAATTACTTTGTGCCAGCAGGTAGTCGGATTGATACGCTAAACCAGCATCCACCTTTATTTTTATTTGCTGTGAAATGGTATCGGATTGTTCAGCCAACTGTTGCAAAAAAATATACTTCAATTGGGCTGCCTGCAAATCGTAATAACTATGAATGGCGTTTAATACTGCTTTGTTTTTTTCTGCCACACTGAAATAACTCACTGATTGTGCTTTTTGCCGTGCTGCCAGTGACTGATAAAACCCTTTGCCAAAATCTATTTCTGCAGCAATGCCCAAGCCCGTCCATAAATTGTTTTGTTTAACACCAGTAAAGATTTTTCCATCTGTGTTCATGGCAGCGCCATTTAAATAATGAGTGCTGTATCCTGCATAGATATTGGGCAACCACCATTCCTTCGCCTTGCTTTGGTCGGCTACTGCATGCTGATATCTTAACTGGTACTCTTTTACCGTTAAGTTATTTGCACCCGCTAACTGTAAAACGCTTTCAAGATTTATGGAAAATGGTTGCTGTGCATTGGTCACTTGTGCAGCTATCAATAAGATGAAAGGAGCAACCACTTTTTTTAATTTTATGCTTATTTTCATTGGTTGTTTATCTTTTATTGATTAATGAATTGTTTGGTTTGAACGACTGCACCATCACTTACTAATTCTTTTCCCTGCACAATAACCATATCCGTTTCTTTCAAAGGCGCTTCTAATAATTCCGTGTACTTTTCATCACGAATACCTGTCTTTACATCTGCCTTTTTTGCTTTGCCATTCTGCACCACATAAATAAATGATTGTCCTTTGATATTACCAACCGCTTCATTGGGAACAGACAATGCCTCCTTATGACCGCTTCGTTGAATGTCAACTTTTGCATACATGCCCGGACGAATTTTTAAATCCTTATTGGGTAAATCAATTTCCACTTTCATCGTCTTTGTTTCATCCACACTATATGCTACCCGTGAAACAGTTGCTGAATACCGGCTATTCGGTAATTCAGGAAAAGTGACCTGGGTTATAGTGCTGTTGTTGATTAACACGGCATCTGTTTCGGGAATATCTACCTGCAGGCGGATGAGCTGCAAGTCCTGCAACTCGAATAACGGCATAGAACTATTATTATTTAAACCATTTTGTATGAGGGCTCCTTTATCTGCAAAGCGATTGGTAATGACTCCGCTAAAAGGCGCTTTAATCCACAGATAACTAATCTGCATATTGATGTTCTTCAATCTGGCATTGGCAGCCTGGTAAGCCGAACCATTAATATCCAGTTCATCGGTTGCCTGTGCCTCGGCTCTCTTATAATCTCCTTCTGCCTTTTCTACATCAGCAATGGAAGTGAGCTGAGGTGTTTTTTCGTAAATGCTTTTGAATCGGTCGTACAATGCTTTCTTCGCCTTTATATCAGCGCCGACCATAGTTTGTTCTCTGTTATTTTTCAACCGGAAATAGAGTGCAGATTTTTCTTTTAATTCAGCCTGCAACCTTTCTTTTTCCCTGTATAAATCCGGATTTTCCATAACAGCAAGCACCTGTCCTTCTTTTACGAAAGAGCCTATGTCTGCTTTTAATTGTTTTAAATAACCGCTTGTCATGGCAAACAATTTTACCGATTGATTAGGCTTTGCCGTTCCTGTTATTTGCAGCGAAGCATTGAACGGATGCTGTTGTGGAGTTGCTACCAATACAACCGGAATATTGCGGGTTTCTGTTTTGGTTGTTTTTCCTCCGTTTTCATTCCCGCAACCTCTTACAAGAAGTAATGATATGATTACAATAGTTATCAGCAAAGCGATGAAGATTTTATGATTGCGTTTCATTTAGCTTGGTTTTTTGGTTGAACAAATAAAATAATACAGGCACTATATAGAGTGAAAGAAACGTGGCAGCCATAACGCCGCCTATGATGGCTCTTGCCAATGGCACATTGGCTTCGCCACCGGTTTCATATCCTAATGCCATCGGAAGCAAAGCGAGAATGGCAACGATGGCTGTCATTATAATCGGTCGGAAGCGATTGGCTATCCCTTCTTTAATGGTTTCGTTTAATGGTTTACCTTCTTTTAAAAGATTGTTCATTTTATCTACCAATAAGTTGCTGTAAGCCACAGTAATTCCTACCATCATAATAATTCCCATCATAGATTGAATGTTGAGATAAGTATTTGTTGCTAATAACATAGCGGTTACGCCAATTAAACCCAATGGAATAACGGTAATAATAATGAGTGGCAATTTGAAGGAGCGCAGCAAGGGAACAATAACGAGATACACCAAAAGAATAGCTAACCCTAAACCGAGACCTAAGTTGCTGAAACCTTCTTTCATACTTTGCACTTCTCCCCGGATATCAATTTTATATCCTTCAGGCAGTTGCTTGCGAAGGGCTGCTAATTTATTTTCTATTTCGTTTGCAGCAGAACCGATATCCCTGCCTTCTACATTGGCAAATACATCGGTTACCCTTTGTATATCCAAGTGGTTAATTTCAATAGGTGCAGAAGTTAATGAGGTTTTGGAAATGTTTTTAAGTAAGGTCGGGCTTCCGTCAGTGCCTCTTAAACTGATATTCTCAACAGATTGCGGATTGTCTAATTCTATTTCGGGATAAGTAACGCCAACATAATAGTGGTTGCCGTTTTTTTCATCAATCCAGAAAGAGGGTTTGAAATTAACTGATGAGTTCAAAGCTGAAACGGTATTCTTTACCACATCTTCTGCATTAATGCCCAATTGCGCTGCTTTGGTACGGTCAATATCGAGCTTTATTTCTGGATGGTCATAACGTTGGTGGATACGCACATCTTCGGTGCCTTTGACATTTTGTACCATATCCCGAACCTTAGCCGCAATATCATGTGACTTTTGTAAATCATTTCCTGTAATCTGAATATCAATGGGCGAAGGCAAACCAAAATTCAAAGCGGTGGTTACAATGCCACCCGTATTAAAAATGAACTGCACACCCGGAAATTTATCTTTCAGTTTCACCCGTAAACTTTTCACATAATCTGCCGTACTTGTTTTATAACCTTCCTTCAACTGCACAGCGATAGTAGCATCCTGCGTTCCTGAATTGGGTGTGTAGGCAGCAGGCCAGTCGTTTAATACACCAATATTAGAAATGATGATATTTACATCATTACCCATTTCCTGCCGGATGAATTTTTCTATTTCAGTAATGTTTTTTTCTGTTTGACTGATGGCTGTTCCGCTTTCCATGCGTACATCAATAGAAATTTGCCCTACATCCATTTTTGGAAAAAGTTCTGTTCCCAACCGGCTAAAGCCAAACATGGAAATAACAAACAGCAACGCTACCCCTCCCAACAACTGCCAACGGTATTCTAAAGCTTTATCCATACTTTTTACATAGCGGTTGGTGAGATTTCTTACCACCTTATCAAACTTTCCAATAAATCCTTTTGGCTGCTGGTCTGCAGAATGGTTTTTAAATAATGCCGCCGCCATTATCGGCACCAATGTCATAGATATAAACCTGGAACCAATCATAGCTAAGGAAACCACTATTGCTAAAGGCGTAAATAAATATTTTGATATACCTGTTAAGAAGATAACAGGAAAGAAAACAATAATGATGGTAAGTGTGGTAACCAACACGGGCAAGGCAACTTCTTTCGCTCCGTCAAACGCTGCCTGTTCTGCTGTTTTACCCAGGTTCAAATGCTTGTCAATATTTTCCAACACCACAATACTGTCATCTACGAGCAAACCTATTGCTAATGCAATTCCGCCTAATGTCATGGTATTGATAGTATCGCCTGTAAAGTATAAACCAATGAAAGCAAACATTATCGACAACGGAATACTTAATGCGACAATAAATGTAGAACGGAGGTTTCCCAGGAACAAGAATAAAGCCAGTGAAACCAACACTAGTCCGATAATCCCCTCCTTCATCAATCCATTAATTGAATGCCGTACATACGTTGACTGGTCAAGCACTACATCAAGGTTTACCGATTTTGGTAACCGTTCTTTGAGTTCTGCCAGTTTGCCTTTTATGCCTTCTACAGCAGCAATGGTATTAGCGCCTGTTCGTTTGTAAATTGGAATGTAGACCTGCCGCTTGCCATTAATATGGACCATATTGGTTTGTATGGCGCTGGCATCTTTTGCATAGCCAATATCCTTCAAAAAAATGGGTGAGCCGTCTTTACCCATTTTAATGACAATGTTATTGAAGTCATCTACTTTAGGGAGCATGCCGTTGGCATTTACACTATAGTTAAGGTTACCAATATTTACATCGCCGGTGGGTATCATCACATTATTCTTTTGCACCGCATCAACCACATCTGTTTGGGAAAGGTTATATGCCTGTAGCTTATCCGGATACACATACATATAAATCCTTCGCAACTTGCCACCATACACAGCAGGTGCAATCACACCAGGAACCGAACCTAAAAGATTGCGCAACTGGAAGTAAGCCATATCATACAACTCTTTCTCAGAAAGGCTGTCGCTGCTAACCGCCAACAACGATAATGGAATAGATGCAGAGGGGTCGAAAGGCATTACCATTGGCGGAATAGTGCCGGGTGGCAGATAATACAAATCGGACATGGCTAAAGATGTTGCCTGAGAGAGTGCAGTGTTAGGGTCTATATCTTCTGTAAAAAAATCTTTTACGATGCTCACCCCAATCATGCTTTTACTCTCCTGGCGGGCTATTCCGTTTGCCTGTCCGGTCCACCGTTCAATACGGCTGGTAATATCTTTTTCCATCACTTCGGCAGGCATACCGGGATAGAGCGTTAACACCTGCACGGCGGATGTTTTATAGTTGGGCAGAATATCTACCGGCAGCCTTTTTATGGCTACAATGCTGATTACCGCTATAAGCAGGGCAATGACAATTATTAAAAATTTATTTTTGAAAGCTAATTCTAACATGTTCTCCTTTGGTTAAGTTTTTAGAATGCAGAAAGGCATAGCAGGGAAGAGTATGCCGCTACGTGTTGAAGCTACAATGGAAGCTTGTGCAGACGCATAATGCACAAAAACCCCTAAACAGAGGTTAAAAAAACATTAACTACTGTACAGAGGAATTAAACCAAAGGAGGACCGCGAAGAGATGGAGTAAATATGGGTGGACCGCCACGACAGGAAAATATCGGGATAGCCTGTCTCTGGTGTATAGAAGTAATTAAGGGCAGTTCAGGAACAGAGGTAAAGACAAAGTAGTGGTCATTGAAGTTTTTGAAAGCGTCATGCTGCTGGTACTGCTTGTCTAACTTAATATCAATGCAACGATACTTTAATTCATGAAAAGAAGCCTTTGATTTGCCTGATGTTGCGGCTTTTTCAATCTGTTCCGCACAATCTCCATGAAAACGTGTCCCATCAGTATGATAGCAAAAATGTGTCTTAAAGCCTAAGGACTGAAGACAGAAAATAAGTAGGAATAATATGGCACTTGCTCTTTTCAGATTTGACAAAAGTAACAGAAAGATGTTCAGGCAGCCAAAAATGAATTGCTAAAGTGAGAAACAAACGAGATTTTAAACTCAATGCCTGCTACCGGCAACATAACATGACATGAGAGCGATGGCGAGGCAGCTTCTTTAACAAATTGGAGCTTTATCACTAAAAACTATTCTTTTTCTACAAGCAGCCTTTCACAAACTATATGACTGAGCGTTTCAGTTGAATGTCCTGCATAGCTTACAACCATAGATTTATCAAAAGCTTCAACAGATGTAATTTTCATCTTCAGGCCCAACTGCATTTCACGGCTGTTCAGGTACTTCAAAAATTCAGATGAAGTATTGATTACTGCAGCCAGTTTAACTGTTTCTCCGGCCTGGCAATCGCTCAGTTTACTATATTCTTTCCAAACCATTTTGCCATCCTTGTCAGGTATAGGCGAACCATGCGGATCAATTTTTGGATAACCAAGCAGCTCATCCATTTTTTCAAAAAATGCAGCAGATTGTATATGTTCTACCTGTTCTGCAATATCATGCACCTCTTCCCATCCAAATTTCATTTTTTCCACCAAAAACATTTCTGTCAGCCTGTGCTTGCGGATGATTATTCCTGCCTCTTTTTTTCCTTTTTCTGTAAGACGGAGGGGTTTGTAGCTTTCATAATGCACTAATTCTTTTTCAGAAAGTTTTTTCATCATACTCGTTACAGTCGGCATTGTTATGACAAGACTTTTAGAGAGGTCATTCACGTTTACCTCGCCGTTTTCATTGGCAAGATTGAACAAAGCTTTTAGGTAATTTTCTTCTGTAAGCGAATTCATCTCTCAAAAATAGCAATAATTGTTTTAGTAAATATATCTAAAAAGTTTTAATGACAAAGTATATTTGTTAGATTAATCTAATTTAGTACTTTTGCGTCCAAAATAATAAAGAATGAAGAAACGCTCACTGTATCTGCTGCAAATCCTGATGCTGATGATATTGACCTTACAACTTACTGCTCAGGAGCAAACAATTCTTGGAACAGTAAAAGATGCATTAACACGGCAACCTGTAGCTGGCAGCAGCATTTACATACTTAATACAAGGCTTGGGACAATTGGCAATAACGAAGGAAAATTTAGAATTTCTCTTCCGGGGAGTATAACTGCCGCCAGGCTTGTTGTGTCCTCTTTAGGTTATGCTGCCGATACTGTGCAAACATCATCAGAAAAAGATAATTATATCATATTACTGAAGCCTGTTGCAGGCGCATTAGGGGAAGTGGTAGTTACAGGTGTTTCAAAAGCTACTTTAGTCAGAGAAAATCCTGTTGCTGTTTCCGTTGTTTCTAACAGGCAAATAGAGCAAACGACGGAAAGCAATATTATAGATGTGTTTGCGAAAAATGTTCCCGGTTTAAATGCGGTAAAAACAGGTCCCAATATTTCAAAACCATTTATACGTGGCCTCGGATACAACCGGGTGCTTACTCTTTATGATGGCATACGCCAGGAAGGACAGCAATGGGGTGATGAGCATGGTATTGAGGTGGATGCATACAACATTGAAAAAGGCGAAGTAATTAAAGGACCATCAAGCCTCATCTATGGATCTGATGCAATGGCGGGAGTGGTTAGTTTATTGCCTGCGATGCCTGTAAATACTGATGGAAAGATAAGTGGCAAATATTTTTCCGAGTATCAAAGTAATAATGGGTTATTGGGAAATGGCTTAAGGCTATCTTATGCAAACAGCCATTGGAGCGTAGCTTTACGTGGATCTTACCGTATTGCAAAGAATTATATGAATAGCATTGATGGAAGAGTTTATAACAGTGGTTTCAGGGAGACAAACGCTTCGGCAAGTGTAAAGCATATAAGTGACAAAGGCTTCTCTGCATTAAATCTTACCATGTATGATAATTTACAGGGAATACCTGATGGAAGTCGTGATTCATTAACAAGAAAATTTACCAAACAAATTTTTGAAGGCAGTTTTGACGATATCAAAACGCGTCCGCTTGTTTCCTCTGGTGAACTGAATAGTTATCAGCTAAGTCCCCTGCACCAACACATTCAACATTATAGAATTTATGCCAATAATCATTATCAGATGGGAAAAGGCGATGTTGATTTTCTGTTGGCGCTGCAGCAAAATATCCGACGCGAATATAATCATCCAACCGCTCCGCAACAGGCTGGAATGTTTGTACGGCTAAATACAATAAATTATGGTTTTCGCTACAATGCACCAACTGTTTACAACATAGATTTTACCTTGGGTGTTAACGGTATGTATCAAAACAATAAAAATAAAAAAGCCACTGATTTTCCGATACCTGATTATCAGTTATTTGATGCCGGTGGTTATGTGCATGCAAAATGGAAGCAGAACAAGTGGACAATAAGTGGCGGTTTCAGATATGACAGCCGCATTTTGCAGGGCGAAGATTTTTATACGGATGTTAACACCGAAACAGGTTTTAATAAGCACGTTTTTGTTCCTGATACAGCGGCAGCGTATTTACAGTTCCCTTCATTTAAAAGAAGATTTAATGGCACCTCTATGAGCTTTGGCGCCACGTATCAGATAAACACTAACATTAGCCTGAAAGCAAATGTAGCAAGGGGTTACAGAGCGCCAAACATTACAGAGTTTGCTTCTAATGGCTTAGACCCCGGAGCTCATATTATTTATTTAGGCAACCGCAATTTTGTTCCGGAGTTTAGCCTGCAGGAAGACATTGGAGCAGAAGTTAGCTTCAACAATTTTTCAGCATCTGCAAGTGTGTTTAATAACCATATTCAACACTATATTTACCTGTCACAGGTAACAGATACAAACGGAAGTCCCTTAACTGATGCCCAGGGAAATAAAACGTACCAGTATCAACAATCTGCTGCGCAACTCTATGGAGCAGAAGCTGCATTTAGTCTTCATCCTGCCTTTATAAAAGGCTTTTCATTTGACAATGCCTTATCTCTTATTTATGGGTACAACAAAAAAGCAAGTTATAAAAGTGAAGGTATTCACGGAGAATTTCTGCCACTCATTCCACCTTCGAAACTTGTAAGCAGTGTAAATGAAAACATTAAAACAAAATCAAAAATAATTGAAGCAATTAATCTTAAAGCGGAAGCAGAGTTCAATGCAGCACAAAATCGCTACCTGGCATTAAATAACACCGAAACAGCAACTCCTGGTTATACTTTATTTAATTTCTTAGTAAATACACAAATCAACTATTCTAAAAATAATCCTTTGCAATTACAGTTGCAGGTTAACAACCTCTTTGATAAAACTTATCAATCTAATTTAAGCCGATTGAAATATTTTGAGTATTATTCTCAATCTCCAAATGCGCACCTTGGCATTTATAATATGGGAAGGAATATTTCTTTAAAACTGATTGCGCCCTTTTAGACAGTACAATTGTACAACTGAAGCATACTTAGTAATTAATCCTGCAATAAAGTGTGACGCTCGTAAAAAATTTACGTAGATGAAAAGACAGATATATTTAAAAAGAAAGCTCACAAAAAATATACGTTACAACATATACCTTACAACAAATGGAACAAGTTAAACTAAATAAAAAAGCATGGCGCAGAGAAAATACAAGTCGCTCGTTACCTGAAGTTCACGCAACCATTCACGTACCTGCTAATGCAGGCTTCTGGAAAAAACTTTTAGCTTTTACAGGCCCCGGGTTAATGGTGGCTGTAGGCTATATGGATCCCGGCAACTGGGCAACCGATATTGCCGGAGGTGCTCAATTTGGTTACACACTCTTAACGGTTATACTTATTTCCAACTTCTTTGCTATTATGCTGCAACACCTTGCTTTAAAATTAGGTGTGGTGACAGAAAGAGACCTGGCTCAGGCATGCCGGGACCATTACCGCCCAACAGTTAATTTTATACTTTGGTTGCTTTGTGAGATAGCTATAGCTGCATGCGACCTGGCAGAAGTAATAGGCTCCGCTATTGCACTGAACATTTTATTTCATATTCCATTAACCTGGGGTGTAGTAATTACCGGTCTGGATGTATTGGTAATATTGTTTTTTCAATACAAAGGTTTTCGTTTGATTGAGAGTATCGTAGCCGGTTTGATAATGGTGATTTTAGTTTGTTTCGCTTTTGAATTAATTCGTTCAAGGCCTGATATTTTTCCATTGCTGAGCGGTTTAGTTCCCAGGGCTGAAGTGGTCACCAATCCTTCTATGCTTTACATAGCCATCGGTATTTTAGGGGCTACGGTAATGCCACATAATTTATACCTGCACTCCAGCATTGTACAAACCCGTGATTATCCCCGTGACAGGGCAGGTAAAAAAATGGCTGTCAAATTTGCAAGCATTGACAGCACTGTTTCTTTATTAATTGCTTTTTTTATCAACGCAGCTATATTAATCGTTGCTGCTGCCACCTTTCATACAACCGGCCACCAGGGAGTAGCAGATATTATGGATGCACATAAATTATTAGCTCCGTTATTAGGTACGACATTAGCGAGCACCTTGTTTGCTGTCGCCCTGTTAGCATCCGGCCAAAACTCTACCCTTACTGGTACATTAGCGGGACAAATTGTAATGGAAGGTTTTTTAAACATTCGCCTGAAGCCATGGCTACGCAGGTTAATTACCAGGTTAATCGCCATTGTTCCTGCACTTATTATAGCTATTTTGTATGGAGAAGCCGGTACAACAAACTTATTGGTATTAAGCCAGGTAATACTTTCCATGCAATTAAGTTTTGCAGTCGTGCCATTGGTACTGTTTACCAACAGTAAAAGTAAAATGGGAGAATTTGCCAATAACCCCTTTCTGAAAATACTTGTATGGATTATTACGGTGATTATTGTTGCACTAAATATGTATTTGCTGTATGATACTTTTTTTTAGAAACATAATTTTTTAGACTTATCTCTCATTCGATGACTGCAAAAAACATTTTTATAAAAAGTCTTTCAACGAGGTGCAGCCGAGGCAGATTAAATATTTGAATAGCTTCTCTTAATAAAAGTAACGACATTGCTGTCTGGGCATCAACTTAGCGCACTAAATGTAAAAGTTATATGGCACAACTTACTTATACTAAAACCTCTGCCACCTATTTACCGAAGCAGGAAAAAAGTCTTTTGTTTCCACCTGACCGCACCGCGCTCCTTTTAATTGACCCTGTTAATGACTTTCTATCTGAAGGTGGCGCAGCGTGGGATTTAACTAAGAATACAGTGAAAATGAATAATGTGGTAGAGAATATAAAGCTGGCTGCTGAGGGAGCGAGGCAAAAAAGTATTCCGGTTTTTTGGGGACCGATGGCTTATACAGAAGAAGATTACGCCAATGAACAGTTACAACGAAGAAGTGGTATTAACAGATTAATGTTTGAGCGAAAAATGTTCCTTGCCGGAAGCTGGGGAGCTGATTTTCATCCTGATTTACAGCCCACGGCAGGCGATATTGTACTTCATCCACACATGTCTTCTGATGTTTTTAGCACAGACCTACCTACGCATTTGCAGCAGAAGGGCATTACCCATTTGGTCATAGCCGGGATGACTGCTAATGTTTGCTGTGAATCAACAGGTCGCCATGCGATGGAAGCTGGCTATGATGTAACCTATCTTTCTAACGCTATTGGCGCAGCAAGTATTCCGGAATATGAAGCTTCTATTCATCTTAACTATCCATTAATAGGCAATGCTGTGATGAAAGTAGAAGAGTTTTTAGCTGCTATCGGCACTTCATCAGAAAATGAAATAGAGGTAAATGAGGGTGATACAGTTCGTGGTTCAGACAATGGGGACATTGGTACAATTGAAAAAGTAGTTCAGGCAACAGAAGAAACAGAAGCTTACCTGCTGGTACCACAGGGATTGATTTTTAAAACAGGCACGTATATACCTATGGATGCAGTAATGAAACGCAGTGGAAAAGAGATCTTCATCAACATACCTAAGATAATAGTACCGACAATGCCCTGGAACCAACCTCCTTCAAAAAAGGACCGGAAAGAAAAGCAAGGACCGCCGGCAGCAGAAGTTGATAAGCCTTATGGTTCCTATTCCCCTTCTATTCAGTAGCTTGCGCTTTTACTTTTGGAAGCACCAACTCAAAAATTCAATTATGTCTCACATAGATTATATAGATGGCACAGTACAAGACTGGCAAACTGTAGCTGATGGCGTAGAAAAAATAGTATTACGTTCAAAGCCAGGAGAAAACAGGGTGCTGTTAAAAATTGCTGCGGGCAAAGGTTACCCAAAACACGCACATTCAGTTCCTGATGAGGTTTTTGTTATGCACGGTGTCTATGTAGATCCTTATGTTGAGCAAGGAAAAGAATTTGGCCCCGGTTCCTACCTTTATTATCCTGCCGGAACAGAGCACAACGCTACAAGTCCTTCCGGTTGTACCATACTTGTCTGGAATTCGAATGTGCCTAAATAAAGCAAGGTATATAAGGCAATAGAAACAGATGGTTAAACACAATTAATGACTGCGATGTCTTTCTGTCTAAATCATTATTGCATTCATTACTTTAGATACGATCTTATCGCAAAACACAAGATTGAATTCAAAAATTTCTTCGGGTGTATACATTTTTTCAACTTCTTTTCTGAGCATAGCTTTTGCCCGGTTCAATCTTACTTTCACATTTGTTTCAGTGATATGCAAAACCTTTGCTGTTTCAAGTACAGACATCCCGTTCAATTCTCTTAACGAAAAAACGAGGCGGTAATTAATAGGAATTCGTTTAATAGCACTTTCAATAACGCTGTTCAGTTCCCTGTTTCCAACTTTTTTTTCTGTATCATCATTACTATTATTTGAAAACATAGGAATTGATTTTTCGTAAAAAAAAGTGTCTGCTGCAACCTCGCTCCGCGTGGACGACTTATGGGCCTTTCTGTAGCATTCATTGAGCATTATCCTTATTAACCATGTCTTAAAGTATGCCTTGTTCTCCAAAGCGGAAAGATTTTGATAAGCATGAATAAAAGATTCCTGCAGCAGATCCTCAACATCCTGATGGTTGTAGCTATAAGACCTTCCTAACTTATACAGGTAAGTTATACCTTTAAAAACCAAGTGATTTTCAAACAATTTTTATATGTTTGTTCCAGGCA
>JAABUR0100000912.1_pt1 | contig 57874 bp, 53 predicted proteins | sample 5560091 | NCBI WGS metagenome assembly JAABUR01 (sample SAMN10711879, study PRJNA513375) | rock metagenome | isolation source: Antarctica rocks | place: Antarctica: Victoria Land, University Valley sud | reverse complement strand
TTCGCTGGCATGACCCAGATCAGGTTCGACGGGTCAGCACTAGGAAGCGCTCTCTCAGCCCCTCGGACAGGGACCCCCCGGGTGGACGTTGAGCGCAACACTACTGCTGCGGTCGCGCGACATGGTCCAGCTCCGCGCGAGTGGCAAGCCGACCGGCAGCACTGCCGCTTTCCATGCATGGCGAAAGGCTCGGAGCGATTCGGCGGCGCTGTCGCTTTCGCGTGGAAGCAGTAGCGCCAGCGGTGCCAGCCTCCACTATCCCTCCCGGCGCGATGCGATTGCCACGGGCCATCCGGCGCTCGCCGCTCCCCTTGGACGAAAGCAGACGTCTCGGGTCCGGCCGCCAGAGTGTCGCTCCGACGCTCGAAAGCGGGACCGAGGACACGCCCGTCTTGACGCGGGCTCACAGGGTTGTGTCCGCATACCGTCGGGTAGGCGCGGCGGGCCACGCCGAGCCCTCACGCACCCAGCTGCGAGAGATCTGCCCGGCATTCGGGCATGACGAATACGTGCTGTCCACGAACAACAGAGCGGCTATTGCATCCGATGCAATCGGCGCTTGTTGCGGCCTCCGGTTCGCGGCGCACGCCCTCCGCGGTGCCGGCTTCCAAGCCCGCCACAGCGGCGGGCAACAGGCATGACCCCCCGTGGCCGACTTCTCGCTCGGCCGCGCGATCCGAGCCGGGCGCGACGACGACCAGCAGCCGGCCACCGTGAGCTTGACCACCGACTAACTCGGGCCGGCCAAGGAAGGCGACTGGCTGGAGTCGACCACCAGGGTGGAACGGGTGGCGGAGCGGATGGCCTTCGCCGACTGCTCGCTGCGGGTGGACGGCCGCGAGATCGTCCGGGCTCGAGCGGTGCTCGCCGCGGTTTCCTGAGCTGTCGTTCAGCGCCGTCTGCGTGCCGCGGCGAGTTTGGTGGTTTCGCAGGCGCGGGTGGCGTCGACCCGGTCGGTGGTCGCGGTGTCGCGGCCGTTCTCGCACGCGACGAAGTCGCGCTGGGTGTCGCGGGCCAACAGCTCGTCGTCGCCGTCGCGGCCGTAGAGGACGTCGCGGCCGGCCCCGCCGCCGACGCGGTCGTCGCCCCCGTTGCCCGACACCCGGTCGCGGCCATCGTTGCCCGAGACCCGGTCGTTGCCGTCGCCGCCCACCACACGGTCGTCACCGGCGTTGCCCGACACCCGGTCCTCGCCCGCGGCGCCCGACACACGGTCATCGCCGGTCGAACCCGAGAGGCGATCGGCACCGTCAAAGCCCGAGATCCGATCGCCACCCTTGCCGCCTGTGACACGGTCGTCGCCGCCGTTCGCGCAGATCACGTCATCGCCGCCGGCGCCATCGATGCGATCCGCACCGGCGCTACCGAAGATCACGTCACGCCCCGGAGTGCCCTTCACCGGCCCTTCACCCACCTTGACGATCTTCGTGGCCACAAGGCCCTTACACGCCGGATCAGGCGTCGGGGTCGGCTTGGGCTGAGGCTGCGCGTCATCGACACACGTCACCGTGGCCGCGACCGTCGCGCTGTCGCCACCGTTGACGGTGTAAGCGAAGTCATCGGTCGGCGCCGCCCCGGGCTCGTTGCAGTAGCCGGCCTTCGGCGTGTAGGTCACCCGAGCGCCCGCGTCGGTGATCGCGACCGTACCGTTGGACGGCTGGGTAACCGAATCCACGGTCCCCGGGCCACCATCGGTGTCGGTGTCATTGGCGAGGACATCGACGGCCGAGGCGCCCGAACCCTCAGCGACCGTCCTCGCGTCGTCCACCGCGGTCGGTCCGTCATCCACACACGTGACCGTCACCGACACCGTCGCCGTGTCGCCACCGGTCACCGTGTAGGTGAACGTGTCCTCCGCCGCGGCACCCGGGTCGTTGCAGTAGTCCGCATCCGGGGCGTAGGACACCTGGTCGGGCGAGCCCTGCACCACCGCCGCCGTGCCTCTCGCCGGATCGGACACGCCGGTGATCTCGATCGCGTCACCATCGGCATCGGTGTCGTTGGTCAGCACGTTGAAGTTCGTGGCCGGATCGTCCTCGCCCACGGTGCGCGCGTCGTCGTTCGCGACCGGGTTGTCGTTGACACACGTGACCGTGACCGACACCGTCGCCGTGTCGCCACCCGTCACCGTGTACGTGAACGTGTCCTCCGCCGCGGCACCCGGGTCGTTGCAGTAGTCCGCATCCGGGGCGTAGGACACCTGGTCGGGCGAGCCCTGCACCACCGCCGCCGTGCCTCTCGCCGGATCGGACACGCCGGTGATCTCGATCGCGTCACCATCGGCATCGGTGTCGTTGGTCAGCACGTTGAAGTTCGTGGCCGGATCGTCCTCGCCCACGGTGCGGGAGTCGTCGTTCGCCACCGGGTCGTCGTTGACACACGTGACCGTGACCGACACCGTCGCCGTGTCCCCGCCGGTCACCGTGTAAGTGAACGTGTCCTCCGGCGCCGCGCCGGGGTCGTTGCAGTAGTCCGCATCCGGGGTGTAAGACACCCGGTCGGGCGAGCCCTGCACCACCGCCGCGGATCCGTTCTGCGGGTCGGCGACGCCGGTGATCTCGATCGGGTCCCCGTCGGGGTTGCTGTCGTTGGTCAGCACGTCGAGGCTCGTCGTGCCCGAGTCCTCGGTCACCGTGCGCGGATCGTCGTTCGGGACCGGGGGGCCGTCGTCAACGCAGGTGACCGTCGGGAACACCCTGGCGCGGTCGGTGAAGCCGAGGCTGTTCTTGATTTCGTAGGCGAACGTGTCCCCCGGTCCGACGGGATCGCTGTTGCAGTAGTTCGGGTCGGGGGTATAGGCGATCTGGTCCCGAGAGCCCGGCGACTCGACCAAGATGGCGCTCCCGTGCCTGGGATCGCCGACGAACGTGATCTCGAGATCCTTTCCGGGGCTGCCGTCCTGGTCCCTGTCATTCGCGAGAACGGCGATGGTGAGAGCGCTCGCGTCCTCGAGCAGCGTCCGGCGGTTGTCTCGGGCATCGGGATTCGGGGGAAGAGAAGGTACCTCGATCCACCCGCGGAGCGTGACGCCGCTCCCGCTGGAGAGCGCGTCCGCGGCGGGGACGACGGCGAACGCGACCCCCGCCAGGGCGAGAGCCACTGGGCCGGCGAGGCCGAGGAGGCGCGAGCGCGCGCCGCTGCGGGAACCACTGGGGGACATTGAGAACCATTTCCTCTCGGATTGGCGATGGGCGAAGCCCACCCTGCGAAGTCCGCCAATTCCTCGGCTGCCCCCGCTCACTTCCAACGTACACCCGATCACCCGTCTCCGCCAATGGTCTGGCGGGTGGCGCCGATGAGGCCCCCCAGCGCTCCCGCCCAGACCGCGCCCGCCCCGGGCAGATGCCAGGGCCAGTCCAAAAGGTTGGTCGCGGCGAAGCCCGCCGCCGCGGGGCCGAGGAGCCACAGTGCCGGGGTCGCTCGGGCCCTCCACACGGTCCTACCGACGAAGGCAAGGAGGGCGAGGGACAGGATCAGCCCGGCGACGCCGAGCTCGACGGCAGACTCCAGTGGCAGGTTGAACGCGTATCGCACCGGCGACTTGCCCTGGACCCTGGCCGAGGCGGTGTAGAACGCCTCGGCGCCCGCTCCCAGCACGGGACGCTCGGCTGCGGTTTCGACAGCGGCCTCCCACGTGTCCAGGCGCCCGTGGGCGAAGCCCCCGCTGCGCTCGACGGCACGGCCCTCAACCGGACCGGCGGCCAGGAACGAGACCAGGACCACGGCCACCAGGCCCGCGCAGGCCAGTGCGCCGCCGACCCGAGCGGACGGCTCCCCCGCGGACCCTCCCCGGCCGCCGAGCCACTCGCGCCCCCAAGGCCAGGCCAGGGCCAGCACTCCGGGGGAGAGGAGGAGAAGCGCCCGTCCGACGTCGCCGCCCAAAGCCCGCGGGGGCACGTATCCGCCAGCCGCCATCCGGGCGCACGCCGCCGCGCCCAAGATCACCGCCAGTGCGGGCAGCAGGGTGCGCCGCGAGCAAGCGAGCAGCCGTGGGCTCCAGACGAGAGCCGCCATCAGGACCGTGCAGGCGAGGGCCACCTGAAGGCGGCTGTCGGACAGGGCGAGCACCATCGCCGAGACGACCGCCCCCACGGCCGCCAGCGCAGCACCCGGTCGGCGGGCGCCGACCATGCCGCCCAGCCAGAGCGGCAGCGCGGAGACTTGGAGAAGTGCCAGGGCGGGGGGATACTCGAACGTTCCACCCGGGCGCCACGTGCCGCCGATACGCTCCGCCCAGGGCTCCTCGCGAAGCGCTGCTCCTAGCAACCCGAGGACGCCGCACGCCAGGGCGAGCGCGCCGATCAGCGCCGCCACCCGCCAAGGGCCGCTTCCGCCCGCCACGACCGCGGCGGTGACGGCGACGGCGGCATAGCCCGCTACGACGAGACCCCAGCGTGCCGCTTCGGCCGGCTCGCCCAGCGTCCAGACGGCGCTCACCATCGAGAGCGCCGCGAGGGCGAGCAGTATCAGCACGGGCGGCGTGCGTAGCGCCCTTCGTGCCTGGCGCTCGTCGTGAAGCATCGCCACCATCAGCGCTCCAGCGGCCAACACCACGAAGATCGACCGGGCCGTAGCAGGGAAGCCTCCCCGGTAGAGCACTGCGAATGCCACGGCGACCCCGAGTGCGGTCAGCGGCATTGCCGCTGACGGTGTGGCACTCCCAGACGTGCCGCGGAGCTCAGGGTCGCTGGATCGGCCGATTGGCCGAACGCTAGCCCAGCTGGATTCCAGCGGCTTAGCTGGCCGGGCTGCGCAAGAACGCCGCTACTTCGATAGCTCGCGGACGATCAACTGCTGCAGGTCGGCGACCTGCTGCCCCGCGCGACGAACCAGCGCATCGGGCTGTCGCTTGCCGGCAAGTCGGTTGCGCACGACGACTCTCAGGGTGGCGTCCAGGGCAGAAGTCGCGTCGGATACCGCTTCAGAACCCTGTCCGAGGGCTAGGACTGCGCTCTGGTTGAAATCGCGGCCCGCTCGAAGTAGCTGGCTCTCGGAACAAAGACGCGGACTGACGCATGCGACCACCCCCGATACGGCGTTGCCCAGCGGGAGGTAGACGGCTCTGAGACGGGCACGCGACGCCTCTCGTCGCTGGCTTTCCTCTGCTCGCGCGGCGTCTCGTCGCTGGCTCGTCCGCGACTTGCGGTGTAGCTCGCAACCCCGAAGGCGACCGCGGCGGAAAGCACAACCGATAGAGCGGTCTGGGCCAGGGCCTCGCGGCCCAGGAGCATCGTGTGCGTACCCGGCTTCCGGTCATCCGGCGAACTCATTCGACCCAGCCTAGATCCACCCGAGTAGCTTGGCCGGCGCCGCGGTGGGCGTGGAGGCGCGCTCAGTGGCCATCGCCAGCGCGATCACGGCGCGGATCTGGGCGGCGTCCGCGGACTTCACGAGCCGTCAGCCGCGGGGGGAGGACGCTCGCTCGGGACGAGCACCGGGCGTGTCAGCTGGCGCTTGCACCGCGACTGCGCGTGAGCGGTTGCGATAACGCGGGCACCGACCGCCCGCGCTACTCCTCCCGGCGCCAAGCAGAAGCGAGCGGCCACACGGAGAGACCATCGCGGATGCGGTGAATCCGTACGATCGACGGCTCCGGGCCCAACCCCGCCGAACGGAGATCCTCCACGGTGCGAGCGCGGCTCGATCCCTGAGCCGCCGAGCCCGCTGCTACTCTCGCGGAGCATCCTTTAACCCGGTCCCGCGAGGCCAGGAAGGACGTTCCCTTGACCCACAAGGTCGTGCTCGACCGCGATGACGTGCGCCGCACCCTGGTGCGCATCGCCCACGAGATCGTCGAGAAGAATGGCGGCGAGACGATCGCGGTCGTGGGCATCCACCGGCGAGGGGCACTGCTCGCCGGACGGCTCAGAGACCTGATCGCCGACCTCGCTGGGGAGCCGGTCCCGCTGGGCGATGTGGACATCTCCTTCTACCGGGACGACGTCGGGATGCGCGAGCCCGGCGCCCAGCCGGTCGTGCACGCCTCGCACATCGACTTCGCCGTGGAGGAGACCACCGTGGTGCTCGTCGACGACGTGCTCTTTACCGGGCGCACCGCGCGGGCGGCGATCGACGCGCTGTTCGACTACGGCCGGCCCCGGCGGGTGCAGCTGGCGGTGCTGGCCGACCGTGGTCACCGCGAGCTGCCGATCCGGCCCGACTACGTGGGCAAGAACCTGCCCACCGCCCGTAGTGAGCGGGTCAACGTGACGGTGGCCGAGCTGGACGGAGAGGACGAGGTCTCCATCTCCATGCCCGCGGAGATCAAGGTGACGAGAGGGGAGGGCCTATGAGGCGACACCTGCTGTCGGTCGACGACCTGTCGCGCGAGGACATCGAGCGGATCCTCGGACGTGCCGAGAGCTTCGCCGAGGTCTCGGGGCGGGAGATCAAGAAGGTTCCGACCCTGCGTGGGCGCACCGTGATCAACCTCTTCTACGAGGCCTCCACGCGCACCAGCTCCTCGTTCGAGCTGGCCGCCAAGCGCCTGTCGGCCGACCTGGTGAGTGTCAAGGCCCTGGGCTCCTCGGTCGACAAGGGCGAGTCGCTCAAGGACACCGTCCAGACGCTGTCGGCCTACGACCCGGCCGCCGTGGTCTTTCGCTCGCCTCACGCGGGAGCCGCCGGCCTGGTGGCGCGCTGGACCCCGGCCTCGGTGATCAACGCTGGCGACGGCAAGCACGAGCACCCCACGCAGGCGCTGCTCGACCTCTACACGCTGCGCCGCCGGGCCGGGCGCCTCGAGGGCCTCGACGTCTGGATCGTGGGTGACGTTCTGCACAGCCGCGTCGCGCGGTCGAACATCCTCGCCTTCGGTCGGATGGGGTGCCGGGTCACGGTCTGCGGTCCGCCGACGCTGATCCCCCGCGGCGTCGAGTCGCTCGGCTGCGAGGTGCGCACCACGCTCGACGACCTCGGCCGGGCCGACGTGGTCTACGCGCTGCGGATGCAGCGCGAGCGGATGAGGGGATCGTTCGTTCCCTCGCTGCGCGAGTACGCCGCCCAGTACCAGATCGACGGCCGTCGCCTGGGCGCCGGCCAGCTGCTGATGCACCCTGGGCCGGTCAACCGCGGGGTCGAGCTGTCGGCCGAGGTGATCGACTCCCCGCAGGCCCTGATCACCGACCAGGTGGAGTCGGGGGTGGTGGTGCGGATGGCCGTGCTCTACGAGCTGCTGGCGGGCGGCTCGGCTGCGCCACGCGACGCCGGCACTCCCTCGCCCCCGACCTCGCAGCGTCAACCCGCATGAGCCGCCCAGCGACCAGCCCGCTCGACTCGCTCCTCGATCGGGCCCACTCCGCGCCCGCCGCCCTCCTGATACGAGCGGCGCACCTGCTCGATCCGCGCGCAGGCCTCGACGGCCCGGGTGACCTCTTGGTGCGCCACGGCACCGTGGCCGAGATCGGCGCCCCCGGCGCGCTGGAGGCGCCCGCCGACGCAGAGGTGGTGGAGGCCGAGGGCCTGCACGCCTTCCCGGCCTTCGTCGATCCCCACGTGCACCTGCGCACCCCCGGTCGTGAGGACGAGGAGGACATCGAGACGGGCACCCGGTCGGCCGCGGCCGGCGGCTACGGCGCGATCCTCGCCATGCCCAACACCGACCCGGTGGTCGACTCCGCCTCGATCCTCGGCTCCCTGCGCGAGCGCGCCCGCTCGGAGGCGCGCATCCCGTTGGGGTTCACCGCCGCCGTGACGGTGGGCCAGCGCGGCGAGCAGCTCACCGAGATGGCCGAGCTGGCCGCGGCCGGGGCCGCCGCGTTCACCGACGACGGGCTGCCGCTGCGCTCGGCCGGGGTGATGCGCCAGGCGCTGGCCTACCAGCGCCTCGCCGGGCGCTGCATCGCCCTCCACGAGGAGGACCCCGCGCTGTCGGGCGACGGCGCCATGCACGAGGGCGACGTCTCGGCGCTGCTCGGCGTGGCCGGGATCCCCTCGGTGTCCGAATCGACGATGGTGGCCCGCGATACCGAACTGGCGGCCTACGAGGACGCCTTCATCCACGTGCAGCACGTGTCGGCGCGGGAGACCGTCGAGGTACTCGAGCGCGCCCGCGACGCCGGCGTGCGGGTGAGCGCCGAGGCCACGCCCCACCACCTGCTGCTCACCCACGAGTGCGTGCTTGGGCTCGACACCCATTTCAAGATGAACCCGCCGTTGCGCTCTGAGGGTGACCGCCAGGCCCTGATCGAGGGGCTGCGCTCCGGCGTCCTCGGGTGCATCGCCACCGACCACGCGCCCCACGCGCGGGAGGAGAAGGAGGAGCCGTTCGAGATCGCGCCGATGGGCGTCACGGGCCTCGAGAGCGCCTTCGCGGCGGTGCATACCGACCTCGTGGTGCCTGGCGTGCTGCCACTCGGGCTGGTGATCGAGCGCATGACCGCGGGTGGTGAGCCCTTCGGCCTTTCCACGCCCACGCTGGCAAAGGAATCGCGGGCCAATATCTGCCTGGTAGACCTGGCCGCGGAGTGGGAGGTGGGGGAGTCGGGCTACGAGAGCCGCTCCTCCAACTGCGCCTTCGCCGGCCGGCGCCTGGTCGGGCGCGTGCGGATGACCCTCGCCGCCGGTGCGGTCGCCTTCCGGGAGCGCTCGTTTGCCATCGGGGCGGTGGCGTGAACGCCTTCCTGCTGCTCGAGGACGGCGCTCGCTTCGACGGCGACTCGGTCGGAGCGGCCCTTGAAGGATTGCGCACGGACGCGCAATCCTTCGCCTCCCAATCGGAAGGATCGCGCAGGGACGCGCAATCCTTCGCCTCCCAATCGGAAGGATTGCGCACGGACGCGCAATCCTTCGCCTCCCCATCGGCCACTGGGGAGGTCGTCTTCAACACGGCGATGTCCGGCTACCAGGAGGCGGTCACCGACCCGAGCTATCGGGGGCAGATCATCGTCTTCACCTACCCCATGATCGGCAACTACGGGGTGGCCTCCGACCACATGGAATCCGATTCGGTGCACGCGCGGGCCGTGGTCATGCGCGAGGGTGTCGACCGCGAGGACGCGGCGCACGCCGAGGGCGGCTGGCTCACCTGGCTCGCCGACTGCGGCATCCCGGCGATCGCCGGCCTCGACACCCGGGCGCTGGTGCGCCACATCCGCGACCGCGGATCGATGCGCGGAGGAGTCTTCCCCGGCGACATGTCCGAGTCCGAGGCGATGGACCGCGTGATGGCCGAGACCCCGATGGAGGGCCTGGACCTGGCCCCGGAGGTCACGCCTGCCGAAGCTGTCGTGCTGGACCCGCTCTCCGGGCAGCCCGGCCCGCGCGTGGCCGCGATCGACACCGGCATCAAGAGCTCGATCGTGCGCCATCTGCGCGAGCGGGGGGTGACGCTGGAGCTGCATCCCTGCACCACGGGCTCCGAGGCGCTGCTGGCCAACGGCCCCGACGCGGTGTTCCTGGCCAACGGCCCCGGCGATCCGGCCGCGCTCGACTACGTGGTCGACACCGTGCGCGAGGTGGTGGGCAGGACCCCCGTGTTCGGTATCTGCCTGGGCCACCAGCTCCTGTGCCGGGCGGTGGGCCTCGAGACCACCAAGCTGGCCTTCGGCCACCGCGGGGCCAACCACCCGGTCAAGGACCTCGAGACGGGACGCATCGACATCACCTCCCAGAACCACGGCTTCGCGGTGGTCGGCCCCGACGGCAGCAGCACGATCGATACCGACGAGCCCGTCCGCTGGGAAACGGACTTCGGAACCGCCGAGCTGAGCCAGATCAACCTCTACGACCGAACCGTCGAGGGCCTGATGCTGCGCGACGTGCCCGGTGCCACGGTGCAGTACCACCCCGAGGCAGGCCCGGGTCCACACGATTCGCTGCATATCTTCGACCGCTTCCTGGGGCTCATCAATGCCTAGAGGATCGGACTCACAACTTTTCTTCGGGTACCCGTCTAAGCCCGAGCTAGCCCGGGAGACCCTGTCCAAAGCCGCCGAATTGCTTAGCAAGCAGGGCGGTATTGAGGCGACTACTTGGGAGCAGCTCCGGGTGGCGGGTCGGGTGGTCGTGAAGCGGGTGTTCGAGGCCATCGACACAGCCACAATGAGCTTGTTCGACGTCACGACTCTGAATCAGAACGTCATGTTCGAGGTGGGGTACGCCACCGGCGGGGGCAAACGCCTGTGGCTACTACAGGACACGAGCGACGTAGAAGCCGCCAGGCGCTTTAAGTCCTTCGGGCTACTGAAGGGAGTGGGCGCGAAACGATTTCAAGGTTCGCCTGACATCGTCGGAGTCTTCATGAAGGAGCGCCCCGACATGCATGAGAGCACACCATTAATCGATGACCTACTCGACGGGGTCGAGGATCCTCAAGCCCCATTGCTCTACTTCAAGAGTCCTCAGAACACAGACGCTGAGCGGGTGATCACCCAGCGAGTCGAGCGGCAGCGTAATGAGGGCCTGAAATGCGTCATCGCGGACGCACGTGAGTCTGCCGTAGAACCCTTGAGTTGGTACGCATCCCACTGCCAAACCGCGAGCGCAGTCCTCGTGCATATGGCTTCGCCGCGCCGAGCGGGAGCCGCGGTGCACAACGCGCGCGGCGCGCTGGTTGCCGGCATCGCCGTCGGGATGCAGCGCCCTGTCCTCATGTTGGCTGAAGAGGACTATGCGGCACCGCTCGACTACGAAGACCTGCTTTACATCTATCGCTCGGCGGGAGATGTTGAGGACAGAGTAGGTCCTTGGCTCGGGAGAGTCCTTGAGGAGCCGGTCCACGAAGTAGCGCAGCGACAGGCCCAAGCCACCCTCCGTCGACGGTCCTCCGAGTTGGGGAGCATTCGCTTAGGGGAACCGGTTGCTGAGAACGAGGCGGATCAGCTCGGCGAGTACTTCGTCCCGACAAACTTTTTCGACCAAGTATTAGAACCCCGGACAGCCCTATTCGTTGGCCGGAAGGGGACTGGCAAGACTGCGACGCTCTTGCAAGCTGCCAAGGAACTGGGCCAAGACAAGCGGCAGGTGGTCAGCGTCATTCGCCCTTCGAGCTATGACCTAGACGGCGTGTTGAGGCTCCTGCAGAGGTACGACAAGCCCGACTCGAAGAGTTTCTTGGTTGAGTCGCTGTGGAAGTACCTTTTTTATTCCGAGATTGCCCTCGACACGCAGCGCGACTTTCTCCGGCGTCCCTCCGGACTTGACCCGGGAACTCCGGAATGGGAACTCAACTCCTATCTAGAGGGACCAGGCCAGGTATTCAGCTTAGATTTCGCCGTTCGTCTCGAACGGACCGTCGAGAAGCTGCTGGCCGTTGCACCTACCAACAGGATCGCCGACGAGCGCGCCCAGATCGCGCAGGCGCTCCATCAATCGATCCTGAGTGAGCTACGACGGCTGCTCGTAGCTGCACTGAAGTCCAAGGATCGAGTAGCCGTTCTCGTCGACAATCTCGACCAAGCGTGGACTACCGCCGATGACTACACCGATCTGTCCTTCCTAATCCTGGGGTTGCTGACCAGTGCAGCGTCGATCGGTGCTGATTTCGCCCACGCAGGTGCGGATACGAAGCTCACTATGGCCGTGTTCATTCGTAGCGACATTTTCTACCGCATCTCGGTATCCGCACGAGAGCCAGACAAGTTGCCGATCTCGCGTATGTCTTGGACAGATGGAGAACAACTTCTTCGTGTGGTTGAAGAACGTTTTTCAACGTCACAGGCGGCTGATACGCCGCCCAGCGCGTTGTGGGAGAAGTACTTTCCTCAGGCAATCGGTGGTGTCCCCGTTCGTAACTACATCGCTGAACGAGTCCTCCCGCGGCCACGAGACATCCTCTACTTCTGTCGATCGGCTATTGACGCCGCTTTGCGGCGAGGGAGCCCACACGTAGAGGCGGGCGACATCCTGATGGCCGAGCAGTCCTACTCCCAGAACGCCTTCGAATCGTTACAGGTTGAAATGGGCTCAGTGTTCGCGAATCTGACTGAGGTTTTCTACGAGTTTGCAGGCTCGACTGAGATCGTGGACGGAGTCGACGTCCGTCGAGCCCTCAGCGAGAGCGGGGTCGCTGATGCGGAGATGGACGATGTGCTTGAGCAGTTGCGGCTGCTGTCTTTCCTCGGTTCCGAGGTGCATAAGGACGACTTCCGATTTGCGGAAGATCCGGCCGAATTGCGGATGCAGAACGCTCTAGCTACCCGACTCCAAGCATCTTCGCACCGCGGGGCCCGATTCAAAGTGCATCCCGCTTTTCAGCCCTACCTCGAAGTTTCGTCCGCTGAACGGACCGGCCAAGAGTCGATGGAATATGACGCGCAGGCTGGATCCGCCGATGCCTAAGCGCACCGACATCTCCAAGATCCTCATCATCGGCAGCGGCCCGATAGTGATTGGCCAGGCCGCCGAGTTCGACTACTCCGGCGCCCAAGCGTGCAAGGTCCTGCTCGAGGAGGGCTACGAGGTCGTGCTCGTGAACTCCAACCCGGCGACGATCATGACCGACCCGGAGTTCGCCACGGCGACCTACATCGAGCCGCTGCTACCGGACTCCGTCACGCGGGTGATCGAGCGCGAACGCCCAGACGCACTGCTTCCCACCTTGGGCGGCGGCACGGCGCTCGACCTGGCGCGCGTGCTGAGTGAGAACGGGACGTTGGAGGACTACGGAGTGGAGCTGATCGGCGCCGACTACGAGGCGATCCGCCGCGCCGAGGACCGCGAGCTGTTCCGGATGACGATGGAGGGCGCCGGCCTGCGGGTGCCGCGCTCGAGGGCGGTGGAGTCGCTGAGCGAGGCCGAGCGGGCGCTGCCTGAGATCGGCCTCCCCGCGATCGTCCGGCCGGGATTCACGATGGGCGGCCATGGCGGGGGCATCGCGCGCACCGAAGCCGAGTACCACGAGCGTGTGACAGAGGGCCTGGCCGCGAGCCCGATCGGGCAGGTGCTCGTCGAGGAGTCGGTGATTGGCTGGGGCGAGTTCGAGCTGGAGGTGATGCGCGACCACAACGACAACGTCGTGGTCGTGTGCTCGATCGAGAACATCGACCCGATGGGCGTGCACACCGGGGACTCGGTCACCGTCGCGCCCCAGCAGACGCTGTCCGACCGCCAGTACCAGCTGCTGCGCGACCAGGCCATCGCGGTGATCCGTGCGGTGGGCGTGGAGACCGGCGGCTCGAACATCCAGTTCGCGGTCAACCCGCAGACCGACGAGATCGTCGTCATCGAGATGAACCCGCGCGTGTCACGGTCAAGTGCGCTGGCCTCCAAGGCCACCGGCTTCCCGATCGCCAAGATCGCCGCCCGCCTGGCGGTGGGCTACGCGCTCGAGGAGATCGACAACGACATCACGCAGGTGACCCCCGCGAGCTTCGAACCCGCGATCGACTACGTGGTGGTCAAGTGGCCGCGCTTCGCGTTCGAGAAGTTCCCCGGCGCCGACGGCTCGCTGTCGACCTACATGCAGTCGGTGGGCGAGGCCATGGCCATAGGACGAACGTTCAAGCAGGCGTTCGTGAAGGCGATGCGCTCGCGCGAGCTCGACGTGGCCGCCGCTCTGCCCCAGGACACCGAGGAGCTGTTGCGCTCGCTCGAGGTGCCCTCCCACGACCGCTACGAGTACCTGTTCGAGGCCGTACGGCGGGGCGTGGACGCCGCGGTGCTGTGCGAGCGCACGGGCATCGACCCGTGGTTCATGGCCGAGATGGGCGCCCTGGCCGCCGGCGAGGACCCGGAGGCTGGGCTGACGCGCACCTTCAAGGCGGTCGACACCTGCGCGGCCGAGTTCGAGGCGGCCACGCCCTACTACTACTCGGGCTGGGAGCGCCCCGGCCCTGACGGGGCACGGCATGAGGTCCGCCGCGGGGACAGGCCCAGCGTGGCCATCCTCGGCTCTGGACCAAACCGCATCGGGCAGGGCATCGAGTTCGACTACTGCTGCGTGCACGCGGCGATGACCGTGCGCGCCTCTGGCCGCGACGCCGTGATGATCAACTGCAACCCGGAGACGGTCTCCACCGACTACGACACCAGCGACCGGCTGTACTTCGAGCCGCTCACGCTCGAGGACGTGCTCGGGGTGCTGGAGCTCGAGCGCCCGGAGGGGGTGATCGTCCAGTTCGGAGGCCAGACGCCGCTCAAGCTCGCCCAGGGTCTGACCGACGCCGGCGTCCCGCTGCTGGGGACCCCGGTGGAGTCGATTCACCGGGCCGAGGACCGGCCGAGCTTCGGCGCGCTGCTCGAAGAGCTCAAGCTCAACAGCCCGCCCTACGCCACGGCCGGCTCGCCCGACGAGGCGCTGCGCGCCGCCGATGGCGTCGGCTACCCGCTGCTGGTCCGGCCCTCGTACGTACTCGGCGGGCGGGCGATGGAGATCTGCTACTCGCGGGAGGGCCTGTCGAGCTATCTGGAGAGGCATTCGAAGGATTCGGCTTCCGTGCCGAATCCTTCCAGCGCCGCTGCGGGCGGACGGCCCGAGGGCGAGATCTACCTCGACCGCTTTCTCGAGAACGCCATCGAGATCGACGTGGATGCGCTCTGCGACGGCGAGACGGCCCAGATTGGCGCGATCATGCAGCACGTCGAGGAGGCCGGGGTGCACTCCGGGGACTCCGCGTGCGTGATCCCGGCGATGTCACTCGGTCCGGAGATGCTGGCCCAGGTCGGGGCCGCGACGGAGAAGATCGCCCTCGCGCTGGGGGTGATAGGGCTGCTCAACATCCAGTTCGCGGTCCACGGCGACGACGAGCTGTACGTGATCGAGGCCAACCCGCGCGCCTCGCGCACCGTGCCCTTCGTCTCCAAGGCCACGGGCGTCCCCCTGGCCAAGGTCGCCTGCCGCCTGATGTTGGGCGAGCGCCTCGCCGACCTCGATCTCGATCTGCCGGCCACCGCTGGCCACGTAGCGGTCAAGGAGGCGGTGCTGCCCTTCGGACGCTTTCCGCGCGCGGATGCTCTGCTGGGGCCGGAGATGAAGTCGACCGGAGAGGTGATGGGTGTCGCGCCCGACTACCCCGCCGCGTTCGGCAAGGCCCAGGCAGCCGCCGGAGCCGGGCTGCCCGCGCAGGGCACGGTGTTCATCAGCGTCACCGACGGCGACAAGCCCAGCGCCACCCAGCTGGCCGCCTCGCTGCACGACCTCGGTTTCAGGGTCCTGGCCACAGGAGGCACCGCCCAGGCCATCCGGCGTATGGGAGTGCCGGTGGAGCGGATCCCCAAGATCAGCGAGGGCTCGCCCAACGTGGTCGACCGGATCGAGTCCGGCGGCGTGGATCTGGTGATCAACACGCCCACGGGCTCGGGCGCCCGTGCCGATGGCTGGGAGATCCGCCGGGCCGCGGTCGCTCGCGGGATTCCCTGCATCACGACGATGAGCGGGGCCAGCGCCGCCCAGCGCGCGATCCGAGCGCGCCGCGCCGGCGAGCCAGAGGTGATCTCGCTGCAGGAGCTGCACGCAGAAGCCGGGTACGTCCGGGCGCCGCGGGCGGAGGCTCACGCCTCGCGCGTGGGCGGGGCGGCGGAGTGACCGGGGCCCGCACCCTCGCGCCTCCCGAACGCCGTCTCGCCGAGGTCCTCGACTGCCGCCGGGCCGTGGCCTACACGCTCATCACGGCCGCCGACTCCGGCGGGCCCGACGATCCGCGCCCCGGCCAGTTCTACATGCTGGCGGCCGGTGAGCAGTGGGGCGGAGGTGCCTCCGAGCGTCCCTACCTTCCGCGCGCGTTCTCCTTCGCCAGGGCACGCCCACGCGCCGGCGGCGGTGCGGACCTCGACTTCCTGCTGGACGACGTCGGCCCCGGTACGCACCGCCTCGGTCTGCTGCGTGCGGGCGATCCGCTCGCGCTGCTCGGGCCGCTCGGGGTGGGTTTTGGGCCTCCGGCCGGCGGCACGCGGGCGCTGCTGGTGGGTGGCGGAATCGGCACGGCGCCCCTGCTGTGCCTGCACGAGGAGCTGATTGCGGCCGGCCCGGCGCCGCCGGTGATGCTCGGCTTTCGCTCCGCCGCCCACGCCGAGGCGGCAACCCTTTTCGAGGGCGAGGTAACGGTGACCACCGACGACGGCTCGGCCGGCCGCCGCGGCCTGGTTACAGAGCCGCTGCGCGAGCATCTCGAGGCCGGCCCGCCGGCCACCGTCTACGCCTGCGGGCCGCCGCCGATGCTCGAAGCGGTGCGGGCGCTTTGCGCCGAGCGGACCGTGCCCGCCCAGCTGGCCCTCGAGTCGGGGATGGCCTGCGGATTCGGGGCGTGCTTTGGCTGCGTGGTGCCTACGCGCGACGGATACATCCGCGTGTGCGTCGACGGGCCGGTGGTTGAGGGGGAGCTTCTGGAGACCGCGCTGGTGGCGGGCGGGGGGCACCAGGGGTGAGTCACCGGTTCCCAGCTCTTACCCCACAAGGGGGCACAGGCGGTCCCCAGGGTTCGGGCTCGCCCCCCGTCGACCTCTGCGGCGTCGGTCTTGGCGGGCCCGTTCTCAACGGCTCCGGGACGTTCGACGTGATTGCTGCGAGGCGAGCTTTCGGGGATGCTCTCCTCGAGCGATTCCCGTTTGATCTGTTCGTCTCGAAGACGATCACGGTCGAGCCTCGGGAGGGCAACCCGCCGCCGCGCCTCTGGGAGACCCCGGCGGGCATGCTCAACTCGATCGGCCTGCCCAACAAGGGCCTCGACGGGTTCCTCGGCGCCGACCTGCCACAGCTCGCAGAGCTGCCGGTCCCGTTGTGCGTGTCGGTGATGGGCTTCACCCGCGACGAGTTGGCGGTGCTCGTCGAGCGGGTCGGCGCCCGTGACGAGGTCTCCCTGATCGAGCTCAACGTGTCCTGTCCCAACGTCGAGACGGGGCTGATCATTGGCGCCGACCCGGGGGAGACCGCGAGGGCGGTGGAGCGCCTGCGTCCCCTCTGCGCCAAGCCGCTGGTGGTCAAGCTGACCCCCAACGCCGCCGAGCCCGGCGCGGTGGCCCGCGCAGCCGAAGGGGCGGGAGCGGACGCGGTGTCGCTCATCAACACCCTCAAGGGCGCGGCCCTGCACCCGCGCACCCGTCGGCCGTGGCTCGGCGGGGGCGTCGGCGGCCTGTCGGGCCCGGCGATCCGGGCCGTCGCTCTTGGGCAGGTGGCGTCCGTGGCCGCGAGCGTCTCGATACCGATCATCGGGATGGGCGGGATCGCTACGGGCGCCGACGCCGCCGAGTTCATGGCCGCCGGCGCGGCGGTGATCGCGGTTGGCACGGAGAGCTTCCGCGACCCCGGCGCCGGGCGTCGCATCGGCGATCAGCTGGCCCGCGCAGCCGGCGCGGAGTAGGGGTCTATGCGGTGCGCTTCTACCGAATGGGCAGGGCTTGCCCCGATGGGGGACGTGCGCTGTAGGCCCACCGCGGGGACGAGCCAGGAACATCCTGCTCTTTGCGGACTTAGTTGCGAGGTTTCGGAAAAAGCCTGCAAAGGACGCCTAAACGGTCATGCGACGTCAAGCGCGCTAGACCTCAGGTCGAGGTCTAGCTGAATTCCGCCGGTTTTGCCGAATCCGCGTAGCTTGGCCGCGGTGCGTGTGTATGATCGCCGCCGATGCCGGTCGCTCCCGAAACGCCCGCCAAGAGCGCCTCCGCAGGACTCACTCCCGAGCGTTCGCTCACCCAGAGGATGGACGCTTTGCAGCGCGCGAACGAGATTCGCACCCGCCGCGCGAGGCTCAAGCGCGACCTCAAAGCGGGGCGGGTGAAGATCCACGGACTGCTGCTGGATCCACCGAAGTGGCTGGAGACGGCCAAGGCCTTCGACCTGCTCCTCGCCGTCCCGAAGTACGGCCGCGTGAAGGTCAACAGAATTCTCACGCACTGCCGGATCTCGCCGAGCAAGACCATCGGCGGGCTGTCCGAGCGCCAGCGCAACGAGCTCGTCTCGTACCTGCGGCGCTAGCCGGTCGCCTTCGGCCCGACAGCGGATCCCCTGCCGGCCACGCCCGTCATCGTGATCACCGGGCCCTCGGGCGTCGGTAAGGGCACCCTGATCCGGGGTCTGCTGGAGCGCTGCCCGGGCATTCAGCTGTCGGTATCAGCCACCACGCGCGCGCCGCGCGAGGGGGAGGTCAACGGGCGCGACTACCACTTCCTGACCGAGGGGCAGTTCGCCGAACGCGTGGCCCGGGGAGAGTTCGTGGAGCACGCCGAGTACGCGGGCAACCGCTACGGCACGCTGCGCTCCGAGCTCGAGCGGCCGGCCCAGGGCATCGTGCTCGAGATCGACCTCCAGGGCGCACGGCAGGTGCGCGAGACGCTTCCCGCCGCCACGCAGGTGTTCATTGCTCCTCCGAGCGTCGAAGACCTCGGCGCCCGCCTGCGGGGCCGTGCCTCCGATTCCGCCGAGCAGATTGCCCGCCGGCTCGCCGCGGCGCCGGCCGAGTTGGCCGCCCAGGAGGAGTTCTCGCGGATCGTGGTCAACGACGACCTCGACTCCGCGCTCGAGGAACTGGTCGAACTCGCCGCTAGGATGTGTGGCCCCGACAGCAGGGATCTACCTTGATCAAGCCCCGGCTGGACACGCTGCTCGAGCAGGTCGACTCGCACTACGCATGTGTGCTCGTGGCCGCCAAGCGCGCTCGCCAGATCAACTCCTACTACCACAACCTCGGTGAGGGAACCTTCGACGAGTACCCGCCGCCGATGGTGGAGACCGGCTCCAAGAACTACCTCAAGATCGCCCTCGACGAAGTCGCTGAAGGCAAGATCAAGTACTCCTACCGGGACTAGCCGCCCGATGACCGGCGCCTGGCTTTGTCCTCGCTCGCTCGCGTGCTGGCGCACGCGTCGCTCACTGCGTCCTCGCCAGGCTTGGTCCTCGAACGGCTAGACCGTCGGTCGGGAAATGGCTCGAATCCTGCTCGGAGTCTCCGGTGGCATCGCCGCCTACAAGGCCGTTGAGATCGTGCGCCTCGCCACCGCCGCGGGGCACTCCGTGCGGGTGGTTCAGACGCCCTCCAGCCTGAGGTTCGTCGGCAGGGCGACCTTCGAGGCGATCAGCGGCGCCCCGGTGCTGGTCGAGGAGTTCGAGCCCGACCCCGCCCGCGGGGCCTTCCCGGGCGATCCCGCGCCCGCCCACGGGCCGATCTCGCACCTCGAACTGGCGCGCCGCGCCGACGCCTACCTCGTGGCGCCGGCCTCGGCCAACACGATCGCCAAGATGGCCACCGGCCAGGCCGACAACCTGCTCACCACTGCCGCGCTGGCCTGCGGCGCGCCGCTGGTGGTGGCTCCGGCGATGAACAACCACATGTGGGAGCACCCGGCCACACAGAGCAACGTCGAGACGCTGCGCCTGCGCGGCGCCACGATCGTCGGGCCCGGGACCGGTCCGCTGGCATCGAAGGACGAGTGGGGCGCCGGCCGCCTGGCCGAGCCCGTGGAGCTGGTTGCCGAGGTGGAGCGCGTGCTGGCCGGTGGGCGCGAGGGCCCGGACGCCCGCTCCCTCGCCGGCCTGCGGGTGCTCGTGACCGCCGGCGGCACCCGCGAGCCGATCGACTCGGTGCGCTACGTGGGCAACCGCTCGTCCGGGCGGATGGGCTTGGCGCTGGCGGCAGAGGCCGCGCGACGGGGGGCCGAGGTCACCCTGATCGCGGCCAACGTGGCCCTGGAGATGCCCGCGGAGGTACGCGTGGTGGCCGTTCAGACGGCCGCCGAGCTCGGATCCGCCGCCCAAGCCGAGTTTTCGAGGGCCGACGTGCTGCTGATGGCTGCCGCGATCGCGGACTTCCGGCCGGCGCAGACGCACGACAGCAAGATCAAGAAGTCGGGCCGAGGTGAGTGGGAGCTGGCCTTGGAGCCCACGGCCGACGTTCTGCGAGCGCTCTCGGAGATGCGCCGCGCAGGGCAGACCCTCGTGGGCTTCGCCGCCGAGCACGGTGAGGGCGGTCTCGCACACGCGCGAGCCAAGCTGGAGCACAAGGGCCTCGATGCGGTGGTGCTCAACGACATCTCGCGCTCGGATATCGGCTTCGACGCTCAGCACAACGAGGTGACGATCGTGACCGCGGCGGGTGAGCGGGCCGTGACGCTCGGCCCCAAGGCCGCTGTGGCCGCGGCCGTCCTGGACTGTGTGGTGGCGCTGCGTGCCGAGAGGGTGCCGAGCGGATGAGCGAGCGTCCGGGCCTGACCCCCGAGGAGCATGGCGAGCGGGTGTACGACCTCTACCGGCGTGGCAGTGCGCTGCTGGACGCGGGTGACTTTGCCGCCGCAACGATTCCGCTGGAGCAGGCCCGCCAGCTCGAGCCCGACAAGACCTCGATACGCGAGGCCCTGGGCCGAGCGTACTATCGAAGCGGTCGCTTCGAGCAGGCCCGCGACGAGTTCGCCGCGGTGGTCGAACGCGCCCCCGTCAACGACTTCGCCCACTTCTGCCTGGGCAAGGCGCTCGTAAAGACCGGCCGGGTGCGCGAGGCGCGCCACCACGCCGGACTGGCGGCAGGGATGAGACCCGACCGGGCAGACTACAGGGCGCTGCGAGACCGGTTACGCGCGGCTTAGGCCGAGCCGGTTGCGCTGGTAGTCGCGGAGCGCCACGGCCCCCTCGACCACCAGGCCAAGCAGGCGGTCCAGGCCCAGCTCGTCGACCGCGGCCACCGGCAGGTCGCCGTGCACCCAGATGTCCCGCCGTGATGGATTTGGCATGGATGCCAAATCCATCGAATCTGTTGACGGACTTGGCAGCGACGCCGAATCCATCGAATCTCTTGATGGATTTGGCATGGATTCCGAGTCCATCGAATCTCTCGACGGACTTGGCATGGATTCCGAATCCATCGAATCCATCGAATCTGTCGACGGCTCTCCCGCCGTGCACGCGAAGCGCACGTAGCGCGTCTGGCGGTTCCACCACAGCAGCATCCACGGATCGATCCCGTCGGGGGAGTCGAGCGCGTGGGCCTGCACCCGGAGGATGCCCTCCACCAGGCGCAGCCCCACGTCGAGCGGCCGGCCGGCGGCCTGATCGGCGGCCACTCGCACGCCCCACTCGCCGTGAGCCAGTCGCCGCGTGTCCCCCGGCAGGGCGTCGATGAAGTGGTCGATCACGTCCACGGCGGCCATTCTGGACAGGGTACGGGCGCCCGCGGTGGCGGTGGCGAGACCCGAGCCTCCAGGGCTCCAGGCCGCCTCTATACTGAGCCGGGTTAGGACTTTCAGAGCGGTACCGCGGCCCCGGTCGCGACTGAAGGTGGGCTTCGCAGCCCACCTTTTTTTATGGACCACATGACCGAATCCACAGACCATCTCCATGCCGACGTCGAACGTCGCCTCGCGGCGGCGCTGCCCGACGTGGAGCTGCTCGCGTGCGAGCGGGTGGCCGCCGCGCGGCTGCGTCTCACGATCGACCATCCCGACGGCGTGGACCTATCGCTGTGCGAGCGCGTGACCGCCGAGCTGCCCGATCTGAGGGCCGAGTACTCGCTCGAGGTCTCCTCGCCGGGACCGGAACGCCCGCTCACCAAGCCCGACCACTTCCGCCGCTACCTCGGCAGGCAGGCTCATGTGCGCACGCGCCAGCCGCGCGACGGGCACCGCAGCTTCACCGGCGAGCTCGTGGGAGCGTCGGACGACGAGGTCACCCTGGCGGTCGCTGCGGTAGATAGGCCCGATGGGGTTCACCCGGAGGCCGGGGTCGTGTCGATTCCGTACAGCGAGATTCACCGCGGCAACCTGCTGGCCTCCCACGGGGAGCCCCGGTCCCCCGTGGGCAAGGAGAAGGGGGGAGGAGCGAGGTGAGCAAGGAGATCGTCGACGCAATCCACGTGCTCGAGCAGGAGAAGGGCATCGCCTCCGAGACGCTCATGGACGCCCTGGAGGATGCCCTGCTGTCGGCCTACAAGAAGAGTCCCGGCTCGGCCAAGTACGCCCGTGTGGACATCGATCACGCCACGGGCGACTTCACCGTCTTCGAGCTGATCCTCCCCGCCGAGCTCGAGGAGAAGCTGCTGGCCGAGGCCGAGGAGGCGCAGGAGGAGCCGACGGTCGACCCGGAGACGGGTGAGCTGCGCGAGCCGGAGGAGCCCGAGCTCGATCAGGAGACCCTCGCCGAGTACTCCGACCAGATCGACGAGCGCGACGTGACGCCGGAGGGCTTCGGCCGGATCGCCGCCCAGACGGCCAAGCAGGTGATCTTGCAGCGGATACGCGAGGCGGAGCGCGACATGATGTTCGACGAGTACCAGGATCGCGTGGGCGAGCTGATCACCGGCATCGTCCAGCAGTCCGACTCGCGCTACACCCTCGTGCAGCTGCGCGAGCGCGTCGAGGCGCTGCTGCCGCGCTCCGAGCAGGTCGGCGGCGAGCGCTACGACCACGGGGCGCGCGTGAAGGCGATCATCACCGACGTCTCCTCGGAGTCCAAGGGCCCGAGCATCATCGTCTCGCGCCGCTCTCCCGAGCTGATCCGCGCACTGTTCGAGCTCGAGGTGCCCGAGATCGCCGACGGGCTGGTCGAGATCCAGAACGTGGCGCGCGAGCCCGGCTACCGCTCGAAGATCGCGGTTGTCTCGCACACCTCCGGCGTCGATCCCGTCGGCGCCTGCGTCGGCCCGCGAGGCTCGCGGGTGCGGATGGTCGTGTCCGAGCTGCGCGGCGAGAAGATCGACATCATCCCCTACAACGAGGAGCCCGCCCGGTTCGTGGCCAAGGCGCTCTCGCCCGCGCGCGTGCGAGAGGTGCTCGTTGACGACGACGGCCGCCAGGCCACCGTGATCGTGCCCGACGACCAGCTGTCGCTCGCTATCGGCAAGGACGGCCTCAACGCGCGTCTGGCGGCGCGGCTCACCGGCTGGCGGGTGGACATCCGCTCGGAGACCGAGTTCGCCGCCGAGGAAGCGGAGATGGGCTACGAGGAGGAGGAGGTCGCCGGGCGCTGCGCGGCGATCCTCGCCAACGGCAAGCGCTGCCCGAATGCGTCGCTCCCGGGCTCTCGCTACTGCGGTCTACCCGCGCACCAGGAGCTCGAGAACCAGGAGGGCGACGAGCTGGCGCCCGGGTCCGACGGCGAGGAACAGACGTAGCGCCGAAGCGGCGCTGCGTCGCCTGCGGGGAGAGCTTTTCCCGCGAGGCGCTGTCGCGCTTCGTGCGTGACGAGAGAGGCAGGTTGCAACCCGACCCCGACGGCCGGGCGCAGGGAAGGGGCGCCTACCTGTGCGGTGCCCCGGAGTGCAGAAGCAGGGCGGCGGACGGGCGGATCTTCGCCCGCTCCTTTCGCGCCCCGGTATCGGTTGACACAGACGATCTAGACTGAGAAGGCAGATGGCCAAGAAGAGAGTTCACGAGATAGCGAAGGAACGGGGGATCTCCAGCAAGGAGGTCATAGCCGTGCTGCAGTCCTCCGGTCTCGACGTGAAGGCTGCAGCCTCCAGCGTCGACGAGAACGACATCGCGCGCGCCTTCAACCCCAGCGCCCAGGAGGCGAGCAACGGCGCGGGTGCCGACGCGCCGGCGACCGAGGCGAGCTCCGCCTCCAACGGCGGCGACGCCGCGCAGGCGCGCACCCGTCCCGCCCGCACGGGACGCTCCGGCGAGCAGGCGCCCGGCGCGGGCGCGGGCGCGAGCGGCGGTGCCGGGGGGCGCCGGCGGCGCGTGGTGATCGACTCACAGGCCTCGCGGCGGGCTCCCGGGCCGCCGCCCCAGCAGCAGACCCCGCCGCGCCGCCGCGGCCGCCGTCGCCGCACGCCGTGGGTCGAGCCTGACCTCACGGCCCAGCCCGAGAAGCCGCAGGAGATCCAGATCACCCAGATCCAGTCGGGTGCCACCGTCAAGGAGGTCGCGGAGTCGCTGGGCCTATCCGCCGGCGAGGTGATCAAGAAGCTGATGGGCCTCGGAGAGATGGCCACCCTCACGCAGACGCTCTCCGACGAGGCGATCGAGGTCCTCGCGGACGGATTCGACCGCAAGGTCGACATCCAGCATGCCGCCGACGAGGTTCCCGACGACCCCGTCTACGAGGACGAGGATGCCGACCTGACATCGCGCCCGCCGGTGGTGACCGTGATGGGCCACGTGGACCACGGCAAGACGTCTCTGCTCGACGCGGTGCGCGAGACCGAGGTGGCCGCGGGCGAGGCCGGAGGAATTACCCAGCACATCGGCGCCTACCAGGTCCATCACGGCGAGGGCACGATCACGTTCCTCGACACCCCCGGCCACGAGGCGTTCACCGCCATGCGCGCCCGCGGCGGCCAGGTGGCCGACATCGCGGTGGTGGTGGTGGCCGCCGACGACGGCGTGATGCCCCAGACCGTGGAGGCGATCGACCACGCCAAGGCGGCCGAGGTGCCGATCCTGGTGGCCGTCAACAAGATCGACAAGGAGGGCGCCGACCCCAACAGGGTCCGCGGCGAGCTGGCCGAGCAGGGACTGACCCCGGCCGAGTGGGGAGGGGACACGGAGTTCTGCGACGTCTCCGCGAAGACCCACGAGAACCTCGACGCGCTGCTCGACACGGTCGTGACCCTGGCGGAGATCCAGGAGCTGCGGGCCAATCCCGACACCGAGGCGTCGGGCACCGTGATCGAGTCGCGCCTCGACCCGGGCCGCGGTCCGGTCGTCAGCCTGCTGATCGGCCGCGGCACGCTCGTGGTGGGCGACGCCCTCGTGGCCGGCGCCCACCCCGGCCGCGCGCGGGCCATGCACGACTATCGAGGCGAGAAGGTCAAGAAGGCCACGCCCGGCACTCCGGTAGAGGTGCTCGGCTTCGACGGCGTCCCCGAGGCCGGCGAGCACTTCCGGGTGGTCGCCAACGAGCGCGAGGCGCGCCGCCTGGCGGGCGAACGGGCCAACCGCCTCAAGACCGAGGCGCTGGCACGCCGTGCGGGCGTGAGGGTCTCGCTCGAGGATGTGATGGCGCGCGCCCAGAAGGGCGAGGCCGCCGAGCTCAACCTGGTGGTGAAGGCCGATGTCGCCGGTTCGCTGGAGGCCCTGGCCGACGAGATCGCCAAGCTGCCCCAGGAGCAGGTCAACGTCAACCTGATCCACGACGCCGTCGGTGGCATCAACGAGTCCGACGTGATGCTGGCCTCGGCCTCCGAGGCGATCGTGATCGGCTTCAACGTACGTCCCGTCGGCGAAGCCCGGCAGGTCTCCGACCGCGAGGGCGTCGAGATCCGGACCTACTCGGTCATCTACAAGGTGATCGAAGAGTTGCGCAGCGCGATGGAGGGTCTACTCACCCCCGAGGACGTGGAGAGCAACGTGGGCGCGGCCGAGGTCCGCGAGATCTTCAAGGCGTCGCGCATCGGCACCATCGCCGGCTCCATGGTCACCGACGGCACCGTCACCCGTGGCGCGACCGTCCGCCTGGTGCGCGACGGCACGATCATCTACGACGGCCGCATCGGCTCCCTGCGCCGCTTCAAGGACGACGTCCGCGAGGTTACGGCGGGCATGGAGTGCGGCATCGTTCTGGAGCGGTTCCCGGATGTGAAGGAGGGGGACGTGCTCGAGGTCTACGAGACGCGGCAGGTCGAGCGGGCGCTCAGTTAGCCCAGGCCCTGAGTCGCTGGTCGCCGGCGCCTACCAATGGCCTTCCTCTGCCTCCTCACCCTCGAGCTCCATCTGCCCGAGAGCTCGGGCCTCAAGGGCAAGCGCAAGGAGATCAAGTCCCTGAAGGCGCAGCTACACGGGCGCTTCGGGGCGGCGGTGGCCGAGACCGGCCATCACGAGCTGTGGCAGCGGTCGACGCTCACGGTCGCGCTGGTTGCGCGCGAGCGTCGGAGGGTCGACGAGAGCGCCGATGCGGTGCAGCGCTTCACCGAATCGCGTTTCGGCGACTGGGTGCGCTGGAATCGCCGGACGTTTTCCACCGACGACCTCGGGGAGCTAGAGTGGCCGCGCAGCGCATGAGGCGGGTGAACGAGGCGCTGAGGGAGGTGCTCTCGGCCCACATCACCGCCGATCTGAAGGACCCCCGCATAGGATTCGTGACAGTGACCGCCGTGGAGACATCCCCCGACCTCAGCCACGCTCGCGTGTACGTGAGCGTGCTCGGCAGCGACGAGGAACGCGAGGATTCGCTGGCCGGGCTGACGTCGTCTCGTGGCCACCTGCAGGCCTCGGTCGCGGCCGAAGTGCGGATGAAGCGGACCCCCACCCTGGAGTTCCTGCACGACGACGTGATCGACCGCGGCTTTCGCATCTCGCAGCTGCTCGAGGACGACGCCGAAGGGGGGCACCGCCCCCCTTCGCAACCCCCCGGGGATGGCACCACAGAGTGAGCGTGGGCACTCAGCTCGATCAGGTGGTCGGGGAGCTGCGCCAGGCGCAGCGCTTCCTGCTCACGACTCACGAGAACCCCGACGGCGACGCCCTCGGCTCGTTGCTCGCGATGCATTGGATGCTCGAACAGCTCGGCAAGGACTCGGTGATGTACATGTCGCCCGACGAGTTTCCGCTGTCGCACGAGTACCAGCACCTGACCTTCGAGGGCCTGCTCGGGGCGCCCCCCGAGGACGTGGACGACCGCACCGTCGTCTTCCTCGACTGCGGCAATATCGATCGCATGCCCGTGGCCTTCCTCCAGCGCGAGGGGGTGCACATCCTCAACATCGACCACCACCACGACAACACCCTGTTCGGCACGGTCGACCTGGTTGTGCCGGAGGCGTCGTGCACCGCCGAGATCGTGTTCGACCTGGCTACCGGGCTCGAAGCGCAGATCACCCCCCGCATCGCTGATGCCCTCTATCTGGGCCTGGTCACCGACACCGGGCGCTTCATGTACGAGAACACCACTCCGGCCGCCCACCGGATGGCCGCAGACCTGATCGAGGCCGGTGTGGACACCCACGCCGTGTACCGACGGCTGTTCGAAGATCTTCCCTTCCGGCGCCTTACGCTGCTCACTCGGGCTCTGCAGGGGGTGGCCCGCTACGACGAGGGCTCGATCACGATGGCGACGCTCACCCGCGCCGACTACGAACAGACGGGAGCACTCGAGGCCGACTCTGAGGGCGTGGTCGACCATCTCCGTGCGGTGGAGGGGACAAAGGTGGCGGTTCTGGCGCGCGAGCTGCTGGCCGATGAACGCCGCGGCCGCCGCAAGGTGAGCCTGCGGGCTACCGATGGCGCGGTCGACGTGTCGCTGATCGCGCGCAAGCTCGGCGGCGGAGGTCATCGCCAGGCGGCGGGCTTTACCACCGAGCTCGGGTCGGACGAGCTGGTCAGCTCCCTGCGCGTGGAGGTGGCCGCGCAGCTTCCGGCCGCCTGACCCGGCCCCGCTTGCGTCCCGGCGTCATCCTTTTCCCCAAGCCCGCGGGGGTCACCTCGCACGACGTGGTGGCCGGGGTCCGCCGTTCGCTCCCGCGCGGCACCAAGGTCGGGCACGCCGGCACGCTCGACCCGTCTGCCACCGGGCTGTTGCTGGTCCTGGTGGGCCGCGCGACCCGCGTGCAGCGCTATCTGCTGGGCCTGCCCAAGACCTACCGGGCGGTGGCCCGATTGGGCTGGCGCTCGGACACGGGCGACCGCGAGGGCGTGCTGGAGCAGACCGGCCGGCTACCCACGGATCCGCGTATTCGGATCGGAGAGCTGATGCAGCGCCCGCCGGCGTACTCGGCGGTCAAGGTGGGGGGAGAGGCGCTCTACAAGAAGGCGCGCCGCGGCGAGGCCATCGAGGGCGCACCGCGGCCCGTGACCGTGCACCGCGCGCAACGGCTGTGGATCGACGGCGACCGGGCGGCGTTCGAGATCGAGTGCTCATCGGGCACCTACATCCGCCAGCTCGTGGCCGATCTCGGAGACGCCTACTGCGAGCAGCTCGAACGCACCGCGATCGGCTCCTTCAGCCTCGACGACGCCGACCCGGGCCGCATCGTGGGGGTCGAGGAGGCACTGGACTTCCTGCCTGAACGCCCGCTCACCGAGGCGCAGGCACGCCAGGTGGCGCACGGTGTCCGCATTCCGGCGGGCGACGCCGCGGCCGGTGGTGCCCTGCGCCTGACTCACGGCGAGGAGCTGATCGCGGTGGCCGAGCCGCGCGGCTCGGAGCTGGCGCCCGTCGTAGTGTTCGCCGGGTGAAGGTCGTGAGCCTCCCGGACGTCCCGGTGACCCCGCCGGGGGAGGCGCCCCGGCGCCGGGTGGCCATCGGCACCTTCGACGGTGTGCACGTGGGTCATCGCGAGGTGATCCGGGGCAACGACACGGTGCTCACCTTCGATCCGCACCCGATCGCGGTGGTCAGCCCCGACGCGCGGCCCAAGCTGCTCATGCCCCACGCCATCAAGCGGGACTTGATCGGAGGCCTGGGGGTGGATGAGCTCGTCGTGATCCCCTTCGACCGCGCCTTCGCCGACCGCAGCGCAGAGGACTTCGTCGAGGGAGTGCTGATCGGTCAGCTGGGGGCCGAGAGCGTCTCGGTGGGAGAGAACTTCCGCTTCGGCAAGGGCGCCCGCGGCACCGCGAAGTTCCTGTCCTCCTACGAGGACTTCGATACCCGCGTCGTCTCGTTGGTGGGGGTGGCTGGGGAAACCGTCTCCTCGAGTCAGATCCGGGGCCTGGTGGCCGCCGGCGAGGTCGGCAAGGCCGCGCGGTTCCTGGGCGGGCCCTACCTGCTCGAGGGCGAGGTCGTGCACGGTGACAAGCGCGGGCGCGAGCTTGGCATGCCCACGGCCAACATCGTGCCCGATCCCCTGCTGGTGGCGCCCGGCCACGGCGTCTACGCCGGCTGGGCCCACGGCTACCCGGCGGCGATCAACGTGGGCGTGAGGCCCACCTTCGAGACCGGCCGTGGCCTGCTGATCGAGCCCTACCTGATCGGCTTCGAGGGCGACCTGTACGGAGAGACGCTGCGCATCGCCTTCGTGGAGCGGATGAGGGGCGAGCAGCGCTTCGAGTCGGTAGACGAGCTGGTGGAGCAGATGCAGACAGACGTCAGACAGGCCGAGCGCCTACTCGCCACGGGATGAGCCCGGCCCAACCGCGGTGCGAAGCAGCGTTGCAAGCGCGCTCGGCGCGTGAGCTCCGAGCGCACGAGGTGCTGCTAGCGTTGCCCGCCGCATGACGCTGACCGTCGACCAGAAGCAGGAGATCGTGGCCAAGCACGGCCGCGGCGAGAACGACACCGGCTCCGCCGAGGTCCAGGTGGCCCTGCTCACGGCGCGGATCAACGAGCTCACCGAGCACCTGCGCGAGCATCGCAAGGATCACCACTCGCGCCGGGGTCTGCTGATGCTCGTCGGCAAGCGCCGCCGGCTGCTGGGCTACCTGCAGCGCACCGACCTCGACCGCTACCGCGCACTGATCAAGGAGCTCGGGCTTCGCCGATGATCGAGGCGGGCGCGCCAGCTCCCGACTTCACGCTTCCCGACCAGGACGGCGACGAGGTCTCACTGCGGGACCTGGCGGGCCAGATCTCGGTCCTGGTCTTCTATCCGCTGGACTTCAGCCCTGTCTGCACCGACCAGCTCAACGTCTACCACGAGGTGCTGCCCGAGCTGGAGGCGAGGGGGGTCAAGCTCTACGGGGTCTCGGTCGATTCCGCCTTCTCGCACAAGGCCTTCCAGCGGCAGCTGGGCGTCTCGATCCCCCTCCTGGCCGACTTCCATCCCAAGGGCGAGGTCTCCAAGGCCTACGGGGCCTACATCGAGGAGCGCGGCCACAACCAGCGGGCGCTGGTGATGATCGGCCCCGACCTCGACGTGGTGTGGTCACACCAGTCGCCCTCGCCGCTCGAGATTCCGGGCGCCAACCTGATCTTCGACGCTCTGCCCGCATAGGCCTCACCCGAGCAGGCAGATTGGTCGACCTCAGCAGCGCGGGGCCGCCGCCGGTGGGCCCCGACGATCACGCGCGAGGTGAGGGCCGGCTCGTGATCGAGTACTCCGATCTCGAATGTCCCTACTGTGCCCGGGCGAGCGGAATGCTGGACGGACTCCCGCTGCGGCGGGTGTTCCGCCACTTCCCCGTGGTCTCAAAGCACCCGCGGGCACGGGTGCTGGCCCAGGCGGCCGAGGCCGCCGCCTCGCAGGGCCATTTCTGGGAGATGCACGACTCCCTCATGGCAGACCAGGCCCACCTCGACGACCCCCACCTGTGGCAGCGTTGCGAGCGCATGGGGCTCGACCTCGCGCGCTTCGAGCGCGACCGCCGGGGCGACTCGGCAGCCGAGCGGGTGGAACGTGACTTCCGCTCGGGCATCCGTGCCGGCGTCACGAGCACACCCGCCCTCTTCGTGGACGGGGCCGCCCATTTCGGGGTCCCCGACGCATCTCTGCTGGCGCTTCTCGGTGAGTGAGAGTGCACAGCGAGCGAGCGATCGTCGAGACCGACGGCCGCGCTTCGCACACCACCGGCAGGGCCTTCGAGAACGACCACGCGCGCGGCAAGGTCTAAGGGGCCCTTGCTAGGCTCAACCCGACCGCTATCGAGAAGTCACTAAGCAGCGCCGCCAACCGGAGGCGGCACCGAAAGGAACATATGAAGCCAGAAGTAAGCCGTGTCACGGTTGAGATCGGTGGGACCGAGATCAGCTTCGAGACCGGCAAGCTCGCCAAGCAGGCGAGTGGATCCGTTGTCGTGCAGTCCGGAGACACCATGGTGCTCTCCACCGCCACGGCAGGAAACCTGAGGGACGTCGACTTCCTCCCGCTGACCGTCGACGTCGAGGAGCGGATGTACGCCACGGGCAAGATCCCCGGCAGCTTCTTCAAGCGCGAGGGCCGCGCGGGCGAGAAGGGCACGCTGACCGCGCGCATGATCGACCGCCCCATCCGCCCGCTTTTTCCAAAGGGTTGGAGGCGTGAGACGCAGCTGGTGTCGATCCCGATGTCGATCGACCACGTGCACCCGTACGACATCCTGGCGATGAACGGAGCCAGCGCCGCTCTGATGGTCTCCGACATTCCCTTCCCGATGCCGGTCGGCGCCGTGCGCATCGGCCAGGACGCGGAGGGCAACTTCGTCGTCAACCCCGACGAGGAGTGGAACCTCGAGTCGCCGCTCGACCTGATCGTGTCGGGCTCGGAGGACGCCATCCTGATGGTCGAGGCCGGCGCCAACGAGATCTCGGAGGCCGAGATCCTCGACGCCCTGGACATCGCCCACGGCGAGATCAAGAAGCTCTGCGCCGCCCAGCGCGAGCTGGCCGAGCAGGCAGGCAAGCCCAAGGCAGAGGTCGAGGTGCCCCAGGTCGACGAGGACCTGTTCTCCCAGCTCACCTCACAGTTCGGCTCGAAGCTCTCCGAGGCCACCCAGGTGATCGACAAGCTCGAGCGCCAGGATGCCACCAAGGCCGTGGAGGAGGAGGCCATCGCGACCCTCGCCGGCGACGACTCGGCCGAGGACTACAAGGAGCGCCACGCCGCCGCGCAGATGGCCTTCGACAAGCTCGAGAAGGAGACCATCCGCCGCCGGATCGCCGTCGACAAGAAGCGCCCCGACGGGCGCGCCGCGGACGAGATCCGCGATATCTGGATCGAGGTGGGCGTGGCCCCGCGCACGCATGGCTCCGCCGTGTTCACCCGCGGCCAGACCCAGGCGTTCTCGGTAGCTGCACTCGGCACCACACGCGACGAGATGCGTCTGGACACACTCGGCCTCGAGACCTCCAAGCGTTACTTCCACCACTACAACTTCCCGCCGTTCAGCGTGGGCGAGGCGGGCTTCATGCGCGGGCCCAAGCGCCGCGACATCGGTCACGGCGCGCTGGCCGAGCGTGCGCTGGTGCCGGTGGTGCCGGACCCGGAGGAGTTCCCCTACACGATCCGCGTGGTCTCGGACATCCTCGAGTCCAACGGCTCGTCCTCGATGGCCTCGGTCTGCGGATCGTCGTTGTCGCTGATGGACGCGGGCGTGAAGATCAAGCGCCCTGTGGCCGGGATCGCAATGGGCCTGATCAAGGAGGGCGACGACTACATCGTGCTCTCCGACATCGCGGGCGTGGAGGACCACCTGGGCGACATGGACTTCAAGGTCGCAGGCACCTCCGAGGGCATCACGGCCCTGCAGATGGACATCAAGATCACGGGCGTCACCTTCGACATCCTGCGCGACGCCCTCACACAGGCCAAGGACGGACGGACGCACATCCTCGGCAAGATGGCCGAGGCGATCGACGCGCCGCGCGAGGAGCTGTCGAAGTACGCACCGACGATCGGCCAGATCCAGATCGACACCGAGAAGATCGGCATGATCATCGGCAAGGGCGGGGAGACCATCCGCGCGCTCTCGGAGGAGTTCGAGGCCCAGATCGACATCGATGACGACGGCATCATCCGCGTGTTCGCCGTCAGCGGCGAGCAGGGCGCGGCGCTCATCGATCGCATCCGGTCGATGACCAAGGAGGTCGAGGTCGGCGACGAGTTCAAGGGCAAGGTCGTCAAGACCACGACCTTTGGTGCGTTCGTCGAGCTGTCCAAGGGCAACGACGGCCTGCTGCACATCTCCAACGTCAAGCCCGGAGAGCGGGTCGATACGGTCGAGGACGTGCTCAACCGCGGCGACGAGATCGACGTGCGCGTGGTCGAGGTCGACAAGGAGCGGGGCCGCGTGGGCTTGCGCTTGGCCGACGATCCCGACATCGCCGGTAAGACGTCTGCGGAGCTGGCCGGCGTCGGCACTGGCGGCGGCGGCGGTGGCCGCGGCGGCGGCGATCGCGGCGGGCGCTCCGGCAACGGCGGGCCGCGCCGGGAACGCCGCTAGGCCGCTCCCCAGATCCCAGCCCCCAGGTCAATGGTGCTCCGGTGGCGATCCGTCCACGGGGACCCGGGGACCGGGGACTGAGCACTCCATGACCGACGCCCCCCAAATAACGACGCTCCCGTCAGGAGTCCGCGTAGTCAGCGAGCATGTGCCCTCGGTTCGCTCGGTGGCGCTCGGCTTCTGGATCCGTACCGGAAGTCGTGATGAGAGCCCCGCGCAGGCCGGGCTCTCGCACTTCCTCGAGCATCTGCTGTTCAAGGGCACCGATCGGTTCACCTCGCTGGAGATCGACGAGACCTTTGATGCGATGGGAGCCGAGGTCAACGCCGGCACCGGCAAGGAGACCACGTCGGTGTACGCGCGGTTCCTGGACCGCCATCTCGACCGTGCGTTCGACGTCGTGTCGGACATGGTGCTGCGGCCCAGCTACCCGGAGATCGACTCCGAGCGCCAGGTGGTGATCGAGGAGATCGCCATGTACGAGGACGAGCCCTCGGACAAGGTGCACGATGTGCTCGGCGCCGCGATCTTCGGCGATCACCCGCTCGGACGGCCGATAATCGGCCGGGCGGAGGTGGTGGACTCGGTACCGGTGCCCGACATCGCCGCCTACCACGATGCCCGTTACGTACCGGGCAACCTGGTGGTGGCCGCAGCGGGCAACATCGACCACGATCGGCTCGTCGCGCTCGTCGGCGGCGCTCTGGATGGACACCCCGGCGGTGCCTCGATCACCCCGCCGGAGGCTGCTCCCAAGGTCAGCGCCCCCCAGTTGCGCTTCCACGCCAAGGACACCGAGCAGTACCATCTCTGCCTCGGCGCCCCTGGCCTCGCCCGGGGCGACGAACGCCGCTTCGCGCTTCGCGTGCTCGACACCGTCCTCGGCGGATCGACTTCCTCGCGGCTCTTCCAGGAGGTGCGCGAGAAGCGGGGGCTGGCGTACGCCGTCTACTCCTACGCGAGCCAGTACGCCGACTCGGGCCAGGTGGGTCTGTACGTGGGCACGCGCCCCGACAACGTGGCCGAGGCGATGGCGGTGATCGGCACCGAGCTGCGCCGGATCTGCGACGAGGGCGTGTCCGAGGGGGAGCTCGACCGGGCGCGCGAGAACGTGAAGGGTCGCACCACGCTCGCGATGGAGTCGACCCCCGCGCGGATGAACCGGCTCGGCACCTCGGTGCTGATGGAAGTGCCGCTGCTCAGCCTCGACGAGGTCCTGGAGCGCATCGACGCGGTCACGATCGAGGACATGCGCACCCTGACCGCCGAGCTTTTCGACCCCGCCCGCATGTCGGCCGCGGGCGTGGGGGCCAGCGAGGACGCCTTCCGCGAAGCCCTCGAGTCGGTGAATCCCGCCCTACTGGCGGCGTGATCCGCGTAGCGGTCTCCGGCGCCGCCGGGCGCATGGGGGCGACGGTGTGCCGTGCAGTCGAGGACGCGCAGGACATGGAGCTGACCGGGCGCGCCGACCCGGCGCTCGACACCACCCTCGCCGACGTGCTCGCAGATGCCGACATAGTGGTCGACTTCTCGAGGCCCGATACCGCGCTCGGCAACGCCCGTGCCTGCCTGGAACAGGGGGTGCACTGCGTGATGGGCACCAGCGGCGCCGATTTCTCCGAGCTCGAGGGAGTGGGGGAGGCCAACCTCTTCGTGGGGGCCAACTTCGCGATAGGCGCGGTGCTGATGATGGAGGCCTCTCGCATGGCGGCCACGCACATGCCCGAGTGCGAGATCGTGGAGCTCCACCACGACGGCAAGCTCGACGCTCCGTCGGGCACCGCCTCGCGCACGGCCGAGCTGGTCGAGGCCGCAGGCGGCAACGTGCACCAGCCGATCCACTCGGTCCGCCTGCCCGGCCTGGTGGCCCACCAGGAGGTGATCTTCGGCGGACTCGGGCAGACCCTGTCGATCCGGCATGACTCGATCTCCCGTGAGTCGTTCATGCCGGGAGTGCTGCTGGCGGTGCGCAAGGTGGCCGGGCTGGAGAAGTCGCCTACCTACGGGCTGGAGACGCTCCTGTTCAACTCGCGCGACCTTCTCTAGGAGCGCTGGCAACGACCGTGCTCGAGCCGGTGCGCACGGACGAGGAAGAGATCGCCGAGCGGTCCGACTTCGAGCTCGACGACGGGGTGGAGGTCGACGTGCGCGAGGAGGCGTAGGTAGAGCGCCGGTCAGTCGGCGCCGTTGCGCCCGCGGAGGGCGCGCGGCACCACGAAGCGGATGCCCGACCGCTCGTCGTCGATCGAGCAGGTCTTGTTGTCGATCATGCCAAGCTTCTTGGCGTGGGGCACGACCAGCATCTGGTTGAGGTAGTGCTCGTGGCCCCGCTTGCGCGTGACCAGCCACAGCCAGCCGGAGTCGCGCAGACGGGCGCGGTAGCGCACGAGCACCTCCTGGGCCTCCTCCAGAGACTCGACAAGCACGACCGCGCCGTCAAGGGGCCCGCTGCGCACCAACCCGCGGCCAAGCGCCTCTTTCAGCTCGACGCGCAGCCCGGGACCCACGTCGCCCGCCGCTTCGACTCGCTCCTCGGGCTTCACGCCGAGCTTCTGAGCGGTTGTGCGGTGGGTGTAGTCGCGGTCGGCCATGAGTCCATCTCGGATTGTGCCATTTACAAGTCACGGGCTGGAGGCGTGCAAGCGCCCTGCCGCCCAGGCGGCCCGGTAAGGTGCGAAACAGCGACCAGAAGGAGTAGCCCAATGGGTTTCATGGACAAGGCCAAGCAGATGGCCGAGCAGGCGCAGCAGAAGCTCGAGGAGACGCAGAAGCAGTTCAATCAGGGGCAGGCCGGGAAGGCCGCCAATCAGGGCCCCGGCGGTGGGCCCGTGCGCTATGACAGCAACGGCCGCCCGATTGAGGACGCTCCGCCGGCGGCGAGGGTGCCGGCCGCCCCGGTCGAACCGCCGCCGGCAGTGCCGGGCAGCGCCGCGGCCCAGCCGCCACCGGCAGTGCCGGGCAGCGCCGCGGCCCAGCCGCCACCGGCAGTGCCGGGCAGCCCCGTGGCCCAGCCCCCGGCCGGCGATCTGGCCACGGCCGAGGCCATCGCCGTGCCCCAGCCGCCCGAGGGCCTCGACGTTCCCGAGGCCGGGGCGCCGGAGGTCTCAGAGCAGCCCGTGCCCCCACCCGCTCCCACCAAGGAGGGCGTCAACGCTACGCCCGACCCGTTCAAGCCGATCGGGTAGATGACCTTCGGGGGCATCCTCACCGCCATGGTCACGCCGTTCGATGCGAACGGCGACCTGGCCGAGGACGCCACGGCGAGCCTCATCGGGCATCTGCTCGAGAACGGCTCCGACGGTCTCGTGCTCGCCGGCAGCACGGGGGAGGGCTCGACCCTGAGCGACGAGGAGAAGCTGCGCCTGTGGGAGATCGGCGTGACGGAGTCGGGGGGCGCTCCGGTGGTCGCCGGCACCGGCAGCAACGACACCCGCCACTCGGTGGAGCTGACCCGCAAGGCCGCCGCGGTTGGCGTGGACGGGGTGCTGGTCGTGACCCCCTACTACAACAAGCCCAACCGCCGCGGCCTGATCGCGCACTTCAAGGCCGTGGCCGGAGCGACCGATCTGCCGGTCATCCTCTACAACATCCCGTCGCGCTGCGTGATCGACCTGCCCAACGACCTGCTGGCCGAGCTGGCGGAGATCGACAACGTGGTCGCGGTCAAGCAATCGCGCTACGAGGACGTCGAGACGATCGACGGGCTCGACCTGCTGGCCGGCAACGACGACGCGCTTGCCGACATGCTCGACCTGGGCGCCATTGGGGGCATCTGCGTCGCCTCCAACGTGGCGGGCGGCGAGATGCGGCGGATGATCGACGAGCCCGGGCACCGCCGTGAGGTGCACAACTCTCTCGGCGACCTGTTCGACGCCCTCGCGCAGATGCCCAACCCCACGGGGATCAAGGCGGCTCTGAACATGAGCGGGCACGACGCCGGTGGCCTGCGGCTGCCGCTGGTCGAGGCCAACGAGGAGGAGCTCGCCGTCGTGCGCGCCTCCCTCGAGCGCCACCAACTGCTGGCCGCGGCGTGAGCGCCACGCTGCGCATCCTCCCGCTCGGAGGGCTCGGCGAGATCGGCAAGAACATGACCGTCGTCGAGTACGACGGCAAGATCGTGGTGGTCGACACGGGCCTGCGGTTCCCGACCCCCGACCAGCTCGGCATCGACCTGGTGCTGCCGGACTTCGCCTATCTGCGCGAGCGCGCGCAGGACATAGAGGCGATCGTGCTGACCCACGGCCACGAGGACCACGTGGGCGCGCTCCCGTATGTCCTGCGCGAGCTGGACGACTGGCCCCCCATCTACGGCGGGCCGCTGACCATCGCCATGGTGCGCTCCAAGCTGGACGAGCACAAGCTCAAGGACGCGCCTCTCGAGGAGGTCCGTCCCGGGGAGCAGATCGCCGCCGGCGCCTTCACGATCGAGCCGGTGAAGATGGCCCACTCGATTCCCGACATGTTCGCCTACGCGATCACGTGTGAGCTGGGCACCACGCTGGTCACCGGGGACTACAAGTTCGACCAGACCCCCGTGGACGGCGTGCCGGCCGACGTGGCCCGGCTGGCCGAGCTGGGGCGCAAGGGCGTGCTGTTGCTCTGCGGCGACTCCACCAACGCCGACCGCGCCGGCTGGTCGCTGTCGGAGTCCTCGGTGGGCCCCCGCCTCGAGGAGGCCTTCGCCCGCTGCGAGGGCCGGATCGTGGTCACCTGCTTCGCGTCGAACATCCACCGGGTCCAGCAGGTGGTCGACGCCGCCGCCAAGCTCGGGCGAAAGGTGGCGCTCGTCGGGCGCTCGATGCGAAAGAACGTGAGCATCGGCCGTCAGCTGGGCCACATCAAGGTCCCCGACGGGATCCTCGTCGAGCCCAAGCAGATCACCGACTTTCCCGACCACAAGCTGGTGGTCATGTCCACCGGCAGCCAGGGCGAGCCGCTCTCCGCGCTGCGCCGGATGGCCGGAGCCGCCCATCCCCACATCGACCTGCACGCCGGCGACACCGTGATCTTCTCGGCTACCGCCATCCCGGGCAACGAGCGGGCTGTCAACGACACCATCGACCGCCTCTTTCACCTGGGCGCGAACGTGCTCACCCCCAAGGACTCGCCCATCCACGCGTCAGGTCACGGCTACGCCGAGGAGCTCAAGCTGATGCTCAACCTCGTCAAGCCGAGGTATGTCCTGCCCTCCCATGGCGACCACAAGCGCATCAGGCTGCACGGCCGCCTGGCCGAGGCGGTGGGGATCGCCCCCGAGAACATCTTCAAGGGCGAGAACGGTTTGCCGCTTGAGATCGACAAGGACGGCGCACGCTTCGGCAAGCCCGAGCGTGCCGGCCTGATCTTCGTGGACGGGGTCGACGTCGGCGACCTTGGCGACGTCGCGATGCGCGACCGCCGCATGCTGTCGGCCGACGGCATCTTCATCGTCGTGGCCACGGTGTCCGAGCAGGACGGCAGCTCGCTGGCCGACCCGGAGATCATCTTCCGCGGCGTGCCTGCGCCCGAGGACGAGCAACAGGTCGTTGAAGGGCTGCGCGACGCCGTGGAAGATTCACTGGACCGCTCCGCGAAGGAGGGCGTGAGGGAGATCTCGCTGCTTCAGACCCAGCTGCACGACGATCTGGCGGAGTACATCTACCGCCGCCTCAAGCGGCGTCCGATGGTGCTGCCGGTCGTCGTAGAGGTCTAGACCCGGCGCGCGGGCCGGCCGGCGGCGACAAGCGCCTCACGTGACTTGGGCTCGCGCGGGATCGTGGTCGGGCGTTCCCACGACATAACCTTCGGGCGATCGGAGGGCCGCCGCCGCGGGCAACCTGATCGTGAACAGGGCGCCACCGCCCTCGGCCTCACCGACCTCGACCGTGCCCCTGTGAGCCTCGGTCACCGCACGTACGATGGCCAGGCCCAGCCCGCTGCCGGACGCCGGCGTGCGGTCCCCGGCATCGCGGGCGAAGCGCTCGAAGATGCGGTCGCGGCGCTCGGGCGCCACGCCGGGACCGCGGTCGGCCACCTCCACGACCACCGTCGCCTGATCGGCGCGGACCGACACCACGACGGGCGTGCCCGGCGGTGTGTGGATCATCGCGTTCTCGACCAGGTTGAGCACCATCCGGTGTAGGTCGTCGGAGGAGCCCCGGACCACCGTGTCGCCCTCGGCCGGGAGGTCCAGCGACACGTCGTGCCCGCCGGCGAGCGGCGCCGCTTCGGCAACGGCCTCGGCCGCCACGCGGGCGAGATCGACCGGTCGCGGTGACAACTCGCGGCCGGCGTCGGCGCGGGCCAGCAGCAGCAGATCACCCACCAGGCGGCGCATCCGCCGCGAGGACCGCAGCGCGGAGCCGGCGATCTCGGAGGCCGCATCCAGGTCGCTGGGCCCGCCCGTGCGGGCAAGCTCCTCCTCGAGCAGCTCCAGGTTGGCGAGGATGCTGGTGAGGGGTGTGCGCAGTTCGTGCGAGGCGTCGGCCACGAAGTCGCGCTGGCGGTCCAGCGCCGACTCGGTCTCGCCGCGGGCGGCATCGAGCTGGCGGAGCATGTCGTCGAGGGTCTTGGCCAGCTGCCCGACTTCGTCCTTGGCCCCGGAGTGTGGGAGCGCCCTCGCGGGATTGCGAGTGCGCGCCACCTCCCGCGCCGCCGAGGTGAGGTCGGCGATCGGGCGCATGGCCCGGCGTGCGACCGCGAAACCGGCCAGGAAGGCCAGGGCGGTGCCGCCGAAGACGCCTACGGCGAGGAAGAGCTCCAGCCGTCCGGTGGTCGACTCCACGCCGTTTCGCGGCTTGGCGTACTGCACGAAAGCGACGGATCCGTCGATCGGGCTCGTGTCCAGATCGAGCGCGCCTCCGGGATCGAACGAGCCGTTGAACAGGGGCCGTGCGGCCACCCGGTAGTCGCCGACGTCGCGCACCCCCTCGAAGGGGACGCCCATGTCCGGCGCCCGGGAGGTCTTGCTGAGCACCACCCCGTTGCGGTCCACGACACGGATGGCGGCGCCGCCGGCGGCCGCGGCGCGGATCACGCTGCGGTCCGCGAGCAGTTCCGGCCCGTGCCCGCGGTCCGCGATTCGAAAGCTCGATCGCAGGTCTGCGGCGGTCCCGCGCAGGTCGTCGTCGAAGCTCGACATCAGCCGGCGTTCGGTGAACGCTCCCACCACGAGGGCGAAGAGCAGCAGGATCACGAACGTCAGGGCCGCCGAGACGACGGCGAGCTTCAGCCGGATCGGCACTCGCACCCTGGTGCGGTGGATCGCAGTGCGCGCGCGGCCGCTCATCCGGCGGGCCTCAGCACGTACCCGGACCCGCGCACCGTGTGCAGCACCCGCGGCTCACCCCCGGCCTCGAGCTTGCGGCGCAGGTTGGACACGAACACGTCGATGGTGTTGGTCTCGGCGTAGGGGTGGTAGTCCCAGACCTCGTCGAGAAGCTTCTCCCGCGACACCACGAGCCGCTCGTTGCGCATCAGGTGCTCGAGCAGCTCGAACTCGCGTCCGGTCAGCTCCAGCGAACGCTCGCCACGAAATACCTCGCGGGTGCCGGGGTTCAGGCGCAGGTCACCGGCCACCAGGAACGCCGAGCCCCGTGGCGGGCGGCGGCGCAGCAGCGCGCGAACCCGGGCCAGCAGCTCGGCGCGCTCGAAGGGCTTGACCAGGTAGTCGTCGGCGCCCGAGTCCAGTCCCTCCACGCGCTGATGCACTGCGTCGCGAGCGGTGAGCATCAGGATCGGCACGTCGCCGGACTCCCGCAGGCGCTTGGCCACCTCCAGGCCGTCGATCTTCGGCAGCCCCAGGTCCAGTACCACGGCGTCCGGCGTGAAGTCAGCGGCACCCGCGAGTGCCTCCTCGCCGTCACCGGCCAACCGGACCTCGTATCCCTCCAGCCCCAGAAAGCGGCGCAGTACGTCCGCGATGTCACGGTCGTCCTCGACAACGAGCACCCTGGGGGAGCGGTCCATCACCCGGATGGTAGGGGTGCGGTGCTCGCCGGAGATCCTTGGGTCCGGTGCTCGCCGGAGATCCTTGGGTCCGGTGCTCGCCGGAACAGCGTTCCGGCTGCGCTCCTCCCCAGACGTTCCGGCTGCGCTCCTCCCCTGATGTTTGGCTGCGCTCCTCCCCTGGGACCTCCTGTGATCGCCGGGGGAGGGGCGCGTGCCTCGCCGTCGAAGCAACGAAGTCAGCCATGGCTCGCCGCACCAGCACCCGTAAGCCCGCACCCAAGCGGCGTGCCCGTACGGCGTCCGCGCGGCCGGGCATTCCTAAGCTCGAGCAGCACCACCTGGATCTGATCGGCCTCGGCCTCGTGGCCGGCGCCGCCTTCCTCGCCTTCGTGCTCTACATGGGAGAGACGGGAGGCCAAGCCGGCGACGCCGCATCGCAAGGGCTGCGGTTTCTGGTGGGTGGCGCCTCCTATCTCGTGCCGCCCGCCCTTCTGGCTGCGGGGGTGATCCTCGTGCTGAGGCCCCTCCTGCCCACGGTCAAGCCCTTCCGCGCGGGCGCGATCTGCCTGTTGCTGGGACTGACGCTGGGGCTCGCGGCCGGCTCCCTCGGTCTGGGGCCGGGGCAGGCGCAGCATTCCCCATTGCTCGACTCCGGTTACGTGAGCGACCGTGGCGGCTGCCTCGGGGAGCTGGAGCTCTGGGTCACGCGCACGCTGTTCTCCACGGTTGGGGCGCACATCATCTTCGCCTTTCTCATGACCGGAGGCATCCTGCTGGTCACCGGCGCGTCGGTCGCAGGTGTGGTGAGCACCACGGGCCGGCGGGTGGCCACCACCTCAGAACGCCTACGACGCTCCACCGTGGAGATCGCCGCGCTGCTCAACCGCGACACCGCTGCCACCGCGCGTTTGGAGAGTACGGAAAGAGCAGACCTTTCCACCCGAGCGAGCCTCCCGACCCGGGCCGATCACCCACCGGAGCCCCCTGGTGAGGAGCCGGTGGTGCACGCCACGCACGTCGAGGCGCCCGCCCTCGACGCGGCCGAGCGCTACCCGGATCTGTTCTCTGGTCGCGAGGCCGAGGAGCCCGAGCCCGGGGCCGAGACGCCCGCCGAGTGGGACGCCGACGAGCCGACCGAGCAGGGCCCGATCGAGGAGGGCCCGATCGAGGAGGAGCCGGGCGTGACGGCGGAGCCCGAAGAGCCCGGACTGCCCGTGCCCCAGGGGCTCACGCCGCTCGGTAATCGGCGCACGGGGGTCACGGAGGCCGATGAGGTCGAGTACGTGTTGCCGCGCCCCGACGCGCTGAAGCGCTCGAACGGTAAGCCCAAGGTCAAGAGCGGGGCCGACGAGCGGGTGGGCGCCCAACTGGTCGAGGCCTTGGGCCACTTCGGCGTCGAAGCGACGGTGGTGGGTGGCATCAGCGGCCCCCATGTGACCCGTTACGAGGTGCGCCTGGCGCCGGGGATCAAGATGTCGAAGGTCGCCAACATGCGCGACGACCTGGCCTACGCCCTCGCGGCCGAGGACGTACGCATCCTGGCCCCGATCCCCGGCAAGCGAGCGGTGGGCGTCGAGGTCCCGAACAAGATCCGCCAGATGGTCCACCTCGGCGACGTGGCCCAGGCCGCGCCGGAGGGCTGGTCGCCGCTCACCGCCTGGCTGGGCAAGGACATCGACGGTCGCGCCATCGGCATCGACCTGGCCAGCCAGCCCCACGTGCTGGTGGCGGGCACCACGGGCTCGGGCAAGTCGGGATGTGTGAACGCCGTGCTCGCCTCGATCCTCATGCGGGCCAGCCCCAACGAGGTCCGCCTGGTCCTGGTCGACCCCAAGCAGGTCGAGCTCAACCTCTACGAGAAGATCCCCCACCTGATCACCCCGGTCGTGACCAGCCCGCGGCTGGCCGCCAACGTACTCCAGAACCTGATCAAGGAGATGGAGGAGCGCTACACCCTCATGAGCGCGGCGCGCACGCGCAAGCTCGAGGAGCTCAACCGGGTGCGCCTGCGCGAGGGCGAGCAGCCGCTGCCCTACCTGCTGTGCGTGATCGACGAGCTGGCCGACCTGATGATGATCGCCCCGGGGGAGGTGGAGGACGCGATCATCCGCCTGGCCCAGAAGTCGCGCGCCGTTGGCATCCATCTCCTGCTGGCCACCCAGCGCCCCAGCGCCGACATCATCACGGGCATGATCAAGGCCAACGTTCCGGCCCGGATCGCCTTCGCGGTCTCTTCCCAGACCGACTCGCGGGTGATCCTCGACCAGAACGGAGCCGAGTCGCTGCTTGGCAAGGGCGACATGCTCTTCCGGCCGGGCAGCGGGACCAAGCTCAGCCGCATCCAGGGCGCGTTCGTGACCGAGGAGGAGATCGAGAAGATCACGGCGCACTGGCGCAGGCAGGGCGAGCCCGAGCTGCGCGAGGAGATGCTCGACGCGGTCGAGGCGGAAGAGGACGAGGCCGAGGACGCCGACTTCCACCCCGACCAGGACGACCTGCTGGCCGAGGCGATCCGCACCGTGGTCCAGATGGACACCGCCTCCACGTCGATGCTCCAGCGCCGGTTGAGGGTGGGCTACACCCGCGCCGGGCGGCTGATCGACATGCTCGAACGGCGCGGGGCGATCTCCGGCTACGAGGGATCCAAGGCGCGCAAGGTGCTGGTCACCGAAGCTGAGCTGCCGCGGATCCTGGCTGCACTGGAGGAGCCCGTCGCGGGCGCCGCCGCCGGTCCGTCAGAATAGGCGGCCGCCATGCCGATCGGCGAAAAGCTCAGGGAGGCGCGAATGCGCCAGAAGCTCGACATCGCCGATGTCGAGGAGCGCACCAAGATCCGGGCCAAGTACCTGCGCGCGCTCGAGAACGAGGAGTGGGACCTGCTGCCGGGCCACACCTTCGTCAAGACCTTCCTGCGCACCTACGCCGAGCAGGTGGGCGTCGATCCCCACGTGCTGGTCGAGGAGTACCGGCTCAGCCACGAGGCCGAGGAGCCCGACGTGCACCCGATCGCCTCGACGCCGACCCGTCGCGACCATCGCACGCGTGATCGCCGGCGCAGCCCGCCCCCAGGTCCGCCACGGCGGGGTGCCCTGCTGGCGCTCGCGGCGGTGGGCTTCGTGGTCTTCCTGCTCGTGCTGGGCCTGTTCGGCGAGGACGAGCCGGGCAATGAGGGGGCCACCGGCGTCACCGAGATCCAGACCACCCCGTCCGAGCGTGCGCCGCCGCGTAGGCGGCCGGCGCCGCCCAGTCGCGTCGACATGCGCGTCGAGCCGACGTTTCCCACATACGTGTGCGTGGACGCTGGGGAGGGCACCGACGTGATCTACGAGGGCACCCTCGAGGAGGCACGTACCTTTCGCCGGCGGGATCAGCTCCGGATCAATCTCGGCAAGCGGTCGGTGGACGTGCGGGTCAACGGCAAACCGGTCGAGATCGTCGACAGCCCCGACCCGCTGGGTCTCGAGGCCACGAGCGATGGCGCCGAGGAGATACCCGCCGGCGCCGATAGGCCCTGCGCGTGAGCTGCTGCCCGCTCGAGCTCGGATGAGCGTCCGCGCGGGCGTCGTGATCACGGGGACCGAGGTCCTCACGGGGCGCGTAGCCGACCGCAACGGACCCTGGCTCTCGGACCGGCTGCTCGAGCTGGGAGTCGAGCTGGCCCATATCACCATCTGCGGCGACCGGCCCGAGGACATGGAGGCCCAGCTGCGCTTCATGGTCAGCCAGGAGGTGGACCTGATCGTGACCAGCGGCGGCCTCGGGCCCACGGCCGACGATCTCACCCTCGAGGTCGTGGCGGGATTCGCCGGGCGCCCGCTCGCGCTCGACCGGGCGCTCGAGCAGCGCATCGCCGACATTCTCGAACCGTTGATGAAGCGCTGGCCCGACCTGGACTTCGACGCGGTGCGCGCGTCCAACCGCAAGCAGGCGCTGGTGCCCGAGGGGGCGACCGTGCTCGAGCCCTCGGGCACGGCACCGGGGATGGTCGTTCCGCCGCAGGGGGGCTCGGGGCCCACCGTAGTCGTCCTGCCCGGCCCCCCGCGCGAGCTACACGACCTGTGGTACGCCGCAGTCGAGACCGCGGCCTTCCGGGAGGCCATCGCCGCGGCGGGCAGCTACGAGCTTTCGATGCTGCGCCTGTTCGGGATTCCGGAATCGGAGATAGCCGAGACCCTGCGCGTGGCCGAGGAGCGGGTCGAGGGCTTCGAGCGCTTGGAGGTCACGACATGCCTGCGCCGAGGCGAGGTCGAGGTGGTCGTGCGACACGAGCCCGAAGCCGCAGAGGCATGGCGCGCGCTGAAGGCGCTCATCGGCGGGCGCCACGACCGCACGCTCTTCTCGGCTGACGGGTCGACTGTCGATGAGCAGGTGGGGCGGCTGCTTGCCGGCCTCACGGTCGCGACCGCGGAGTCCTGCACCGCGGGGCTGATGGCGGCCCGGCTAGCCGAGCGCCCCGGAAGCTCCGCGTACCTGCTGGGCGGTGCGATCACCTACGCCAACGCGGCCAAGGTCCGTCAGCTCGGTGTGGACCCCGCTCTGATAGAGCGCCACGGGGCGGTGTCGGTGGAGGTGGCCGAGGCGATGGCGGCCGGGGCGATCGAGCGCTTTGGCGCGGACGTCGCCGTGGCGATCACGGGCATCGCCGGCCCCGGAGGGGGGACCGAGGACAAGCCGGTGGGCACGGTGCACTGGTGCGTCCTGCGCACTGAGGGCGCCCGCCTGACGCGCCGCGTGCTGCTGCCCGGCGACCGGGCTGAGGTGCGAGATCGCTCGACCACGATCGGGATGCACATGCTCCGGCGCTTGTTGGGAGGCGAGGAGCTTCCCGCGTGAGTCCCGCGCTGCGGCTGTTTGTCGCTCTGGACCTCCCCGCGAGCGCCCGCGACGAGATCGCCGGATGGCGAGACCGGGCGCTCGTCTCGCGCGAGGACCTGCGCCCGGTGCCAGTCGCCGGACTGCACGTGACGCTCGTGTTCCTGGGTAGTAGGGATGCGGGCCGGGTCCCGGCGATCTGGGAGGCGGCGAGCGCAGCGGCTCTCGAGGGGCAGGCGCCGCCGCTGCTGGCGCCGGACGAGCTCGTGGGCGTCCCGCAGCGCCTGCCCCGGCTGGTGGCACTCGGCCTCTTGGACGAGGGTGCCCGCGCGGCGGTACTGCAGCGCGCGGTGGCCGACTCCCTGGCCTCGGCGCAGAGCCACGAACGGGAGCGGCGTCGGTTCTGGCCCCACGTGACGCTGGCGCGGCTGCGAACGGGGGCGAGCTGGCGGCCACTGGACGGCAGCCCGGCTCTCGCGCCGTTTCACGCCACCGCCCTCACGCTCTACTGCAGTCACCTGGCCCCGTCCGGGGCGCGGTACGAGGCTCTGCGTCGCTGTGAGCTCGGGTGACCGGGCCTCGCCCCGGACACGACGCCTGGCGCTTCGTCCCTTCGTCGGGCAAACCAGATCGCGCTACGGCGCGAGGGCTTCGGTCGGGACGACGTAGAACTCTCGGCCGGCGCTCTCCCGCTGGCGGGGACGCGGCCCCAGGCCCCGGCGGTGGTAGGCCGGCGTCCTGTCCACGTGTCCTCCGTGCGCTCTGACCCAACCCGAGACCGCTTCGTGATCGCCGCCTGCATCCTCGACCCGGGAGCGCAGGATGGCAACCGTGTCGGGGGTCCGGTCGATCCAGCCCGAGGGCGGCAGGGAGGTCAAGAGTGTTCGTATCGAATCATCGTTCACCCGCGTAGGGTGGCATGCGGCGACGGTCGACGGTGAACGCCCGGAGGCGGGGGGCGCTCGCGTGCTCCCCGGGCCGCCTAGGATCTCGCGTTATGAATGAGGTCATTCCTGGCGTTATGCACTGGCAGGCAAGGCATCCGAGCATCGGGGTCGATGTGAGCTCGTACCTGCTCACTGACACGGCTACTGCGCTCGACCCGATCCTTCCGAAGGGCGAGGGTCCCGACTGGCTCGGAAGTGATGTGGAGCGTGTGGTGCTGACTGTGCGTCACCACCTGCGCAGCGCCTCGGATTTCGGGGTGCCGATTCTCGTACACCGTTCTGGGTACGACGAGGTCGAGAGCGAAGCGGTCGAGGTGGAGGGCTATGCGCCCGGCGACGAGCTTGCGCCTGGGGTTCGCGTGCTTTCCTTCGGGCGCATCTGCACCGACGACGCGGCGCTGCACATCGGCCTCGGGCCAGGCGTGCTGGCCTTCGGCGACGGAATCATCAACTACGGCGAGATCGGCCATCCCCCGGATCGGTTGCTGGGCGAGGACCCGGAGGCGGTGAAGGCCGACATCGTCGAGGGTCTCGCTCCGCTGCTCGACGAGGACTTCGACGTCCTGCTGTTCGCGCATGGTGAGCCCGTCCCGAGCGGCGGAAAGGCGATGCTGCACGAATTCGTCGAAGCTCGGCGCTAGATGTCCGCCGGTAGCAGCCGGGTGGGCGCCATTCCGGTGCAGTTCGGTGGGCGTTAGCGCAACTCGCCGGGCAGCAGCGAGAAGAGCTTGGAGTCGCGCCGGTGCCCGTCCGGATGGCGCACGTGCGATCGCAGCGTCCCCTCCGGCCGGAAGCCGACCTTTTCGGCGACCCGCTGCGAGGCGAAGTTCTCGATGTCGGTTTCAAGGTCGAGCCGCTCGATACAGAGCTCGTCGAGCGCGTACCGGCAGACCTGTCGAAGTGCGCGCGTCATGATGCCCCGGCCGCGGGCTTGCGGAGCGCACCAGTAGCCGATGTGGCCGATCTGGTGCTTGCCGAGCCGAAGTCCGACCGAGCCCACCACGTCGCCGTGCTCGGTGATCGCGAACTGGTAGGGCCCCAGCCCCAGCGCGTCCGTTACGAAGGCGTGAGCGTCCGCGTGAGAGTAGGGCCGCGGGATGTCGGGGAGCCAGCGCTGTATCGCGCGGTCCTGACACGCGGCGTAAACGTGCGGCTCATCGTCTTCACGCCAGCGTCGCAGGACGATCGGGCCGTCGTGAAGCTCCATTTCGCAACGCTATCGGCATTCGTTCGTAGGCACGCCGGACGAGCCCGCGGGATAGGCCCGGCGCTCAAACTGCCGCTTCGGAGGGTGCTATCCCGGCGCGGACGAGGCCACGATCAGCACGCGGCGGCTGTCGGGCCGGAGTGGCTCGCCGCTTGCGCCATGGGCCGCGATCTCCGTAAAGCCGGCCTGGCGTAGAGACGCGGCGAGCTCGGGCAGCGTCGGCTGCGCCAGCGAGAACCGGACCCGCCGGACGCGGCCTTCGCGCACGATGATGCGCTCGGTGCGCGAGCGCCCCGCAACGAGGTCGAAATGCACCCGGTCGACCATGAGGTCGTCGCCGCGCTCGGTGAGAGCTACGAGCCGGGACCCACCGGCGGGAATCTGGCGGATCAGCGAGTCGCGATTGATCTGTTCGATCAGCAGCCGCCCACCGGGCTTGAGCGCTCGGTGATACCCAGCCAGCGCCCGGCGGTTGCCCTCGTCGTCGAAATAGCCGGCCGAGGTGTACCAGTTGACCGCCGCGTCGAAGTGGCCCGACCACGTCAGCTCGCGCAGATCACCGTGGACGTACTCCACATCGACGCCGGATTCGGCTGCGTCGCGACGAGCCAAATCGAGGAACTCCGGGTTGCTGTCGAGCCCGACCACCCGCAACCCACGAGCGGCCAGGCGGTTCGCGATTCGGCCATGCCCGCAGGGAGCATCGAGTACCAACGCCCCCGGAGGGAGATCGAGCAGCCCGAGGATCACTTCGGTCTCGCGGTCACTGTGCTCGGCGGCGAGCCTGTCGGCGTAGAAGTAGAGGTAGTCGTCGTCGAAGACCTCGGACCAGGGATCGTCTTGCCACTTCACTGCAACTGCTCCGAGGTCATGTTCGCCGCCTGCGTCCAATGCGGGGTTCAGCCCTGGTATGCCGACGAGGTAGTGTCGATCGCCGCTGTCCAACCTTGTCACGATTCCTTGGTGAGGTTGGACCAGGTCGTCATGTCGCGACAGCATCGCGGCGCTACGCGTTGCGCGGGTGCCACGCAAGTAGCTGGCGCCAACCGTGAGGTGCGACCTTGGCTGGTCGAGGCGGCAAGGACGGAGACGAAAGTCTGCTTGAAATGCAACTCGCCATCGGCTTCCCGCGGGCGCAGGCCCGTGGCCGGGCCGCCCGCGAGCTCGAAGCTCAGGCGCGCACGGATGTCCGTCGCCACGGCCACGGACGCGCCGGTCTGCGCCAACCATGGTTCGAGCGGCCATTCCCGCTCTCTTGCGACGACCGCCTCCACCTCGAGGCCGGCATCAACGACGAGCGCGACGAGCTCCTCCTGGGACAGCAGGCGGGCATGCGACGGGTCGCGCAGACGCTCAAGGCGGTTCTGCTCGCTCGCGATCTTCGGGTCGGGGTCAGCGACGAGGTCGGCCAGTGCGAGGCGTCCTCCCGGCCGTAGGCAGCGCGTCATCTCGGTGACCTGGACGGCCGGGTCCTCGAAGTGATGCGCCGCGAAGCGACAGACCACGACATCGAACGCGCCGTCGAGGAACGGTAACTGCGCGGCGTCGCCGCGCTGAAAGACGACGTTGCGCAGGCCGCTGCGCCGTGCTTCGGCGCGCCCCCTGAAGAGCATCGCCTCCGTGGCGTCCAGCGCGATGACGCTACGCACCGACGGTGCGAGGAAACGCGCGGCCTGCCCGGTACCCGAGGCCACGTCAAGCAGCACGTCGTCGGGAGTGAGCCGCAGCGGCTCGAAGATCCATTCCATGCCGGCCGCGAACGGGCGGTTGAAGCGCGCGTCCTCGAATGCCTCCGCTTGGCGGGTGAAGGCGTGCTCGATGCGCTTCGCGTGATCGCCGCTCACCGGCGCACCGGTCTCGTGTCCGCTGGCGGCTCTAACACGGCGTTCCGGAAACACAGGTGTACCACCTTACAGTGTAATTATCATGATACGATAGGGGCACGGATGGTCCGGAAGTCTGCCCCCTTCAGCATGCGACTGTCGTCCTCAGTAGACGCACTCGTCACCGAGGAGGCCGCGCGAACGCGTCGGAGTAAGGGCTCGGTTGTGGAGGCCCTCGCCGACGAGGCCCTGCGGACGCGGCTGTTTCCGGGCATCGCGTTTCGCGGCGCCGACTGGGATCGCCGTCCGTGGGTTATCGGCACCGCGCTCGATGTATGGCAGATAGTCGAGGCCCACCGGGACTTCGGCTCGGTCGAGCGGATGGTCGAGCAAGACAACCTCAGCGAGCGTCAGGTCCGCTTCGCGCTCAGCTACTACGGCCGCTTTCCGGACGAGATCGACGAGGCCATCGCCCGAAACCACCGTCCGCTCGCCGAGCTTCGCGCCCAGTTCCCGTTCATCGAAGCGATCGACGGCGGGGACTGACCGCGTAGTTGCGGCTCCTGCTCGACGCCCACATCTCCGGGCCGCGGATCGCCACGGCGCTGCGCCGGCGCGGCCATGACGTCCTTGCCGCCGACGAGCAGCGCACGCTCGACGGCCGGCCAGACGAAGACCTCCTCGCGCTGGCCGAGCGCGACGAACGGATCCTCGTGACCTTCGACGTCAAGGACTTCCCCGGCATCGTGCGGCGGTGGATCGAAGCCCAGCGCCCGCATGCCGGCTGCCTGATCGTCGTAGGTATCGACCACAGCGAGTACGGCACGATCGTTCGAGCGCTCGAACTCGCCTTCGCCACCCGACCCGAGCCGGCGGACTGGCGCGACTACACCGCCTTCGTCGCTCGGGGCGGCTGAGCGCGCGCGGACCCGATCGAGGATCGTCACGTAGTTGTCGCGCCGTTGTTACGCAGGTCTCCCAAACCGTCCGATCTGACGCCTAGCCTCTGACCTCCAGACTTGGATCAAAGGGCGGCACCGGCCCACCCTTTTCATCCCCCCGCGAAGGAGCCCACATGGACAAGGACCAGGAGAAGGCGGCGAAGGCTCGCGATGCGGCGCTGAACAGCGCCATCACGCAGATCCAGCGCGAGTTCGGCGAGGGATCGATCATGAAGATGGGGGACGAGGCCTTCCAGGTCCAGGTTTCCGCAATCCCCACGGGCGCCCTGTCGCTCGATCTGGCGCTCGGCGTGGGAGGTCTGCCGCGCGGGCGCATCGTGGAGATATTCGGCCCAGAGTCCTCGGGCAAGACGACGCTGGTCTACCACGTGCTCGCCGAGGCCCAGAAGCAGGGCGGCATCTGCGCGTTCATCGACGCCGAGCACGCAATGGACCCGATCTACGCCAAGCGCATCGGCGTGGACGTTGACGAGCTGCTCGTGTCCCAGCCCGACCACGGCGAGCAGGCGCTCGAGATCGCCGACCTGCTGATCCGCTCGGGCACGATCGACGTGGTGGCCATCGACTCCGTGGCGGCGCTCACGCCCAAGTCGGAGCTCGAGGGCCAGATGGGCGACCAGACGGTTGGCCTGCAGGCGCGGATGATGAGCCAGGCGATGCGCAAGCTTGCGGGCAACCTCAACCGCGCGAACACGCTCTGCGTGCTCACCAACCAGATTCGCGAGAAGGTCGGGGTTATGTTCGGATCCCCGGAGACGCAACCCGGCGGCCGCGCGCTCAAGTTCTACTCCTCGCAGCGCCTGGACATCCGCCGGATCGAGACCCTCAAGGAGGGCACCGAGGCAGTCGGCAACCGCGTACGGGTGAAGGTGGTCAAGAACAAGGTGGCCGCCCCGTTCCGCCAGGCCGAGTTCGACATCGAATACGGCGCCGGCATCTCCAGCGAGGGCTGCATCCTCGATCTCGGGATCGAGCACAGCATCGTCCAGAAGTCGGGTTCGTTCTTCTCCTACGACGGAGAGCGCCTGGGCCAGGGGCGCAACAACGCCAAGGCCTACCTGCGCGAGAATCCGGACAAGGCCAAGGAGATCGAGGCCAAGGTGTACTCCGCTCTGGGCGTCGGCAGCGGTCCGGAGGTGGCTGCTGTCGTCGAGGCCCCCGTTCCGCCAGCCGATGTGGTCACGGGCGCCGGGGACATCGAGGAGCAGGCGGCGTGATCCGGCCCTAGGAGCGTCATGACCGAAGGGGAGCGTGCCCTCGAGCTGGCCTACCGGACCCTTTCGACGAGGGATCGGACCGTCGCCGAGGTGCGCGGGTTCCTAGAGCGCAAGCAGATCGGTCCGGAAGCGAGCGATCATGCCGTCGCCGAGTTGACGGCCGCCCGTTTTCTCGACGACGAGCGCTACGCCAGGCTGTTCGCCGAAGACAAGCGCGGGATCGAGCGGTGGGGCTCGGATCGCATCGAGCGTGACCTGCGCAGGCGCGGCGTGGCCGATCATCTGATCGAGGCCGTTCTCGCGGCCACGGACCGCGACGAGGAGCTCGTCGCAGCGGTGGGGCTCCTGGCCGAGAAGCTGCCGCCGTGTGGGTCCGACCGTGACCGTGATCGCGCTTGGAGGCTGCTCGTTCGCAAGGGCTACGAGCCAGAGCTGGCCTACGAGGCCGTGCGCGAGCACGGGCGCCAGCGCGCGTGAGCGTGAGCCCCGAGCGGCCGCAGGCGATCGGCCCCGGCTTACGCTTAGGTGGCGCTCACCGTGCGCCGCTTGCGCCGCCATCGCTACGGTACTAATCTCGAAGGAAGCGATCGTTCTCGGTCGCCGCGATCACGAATGACTTCTTTGCAGCGGATTCTTATCTTCCGGCACTTCACCGACATGACCAGAGGACACGGACAACATGAGGACCAGCGCGAGAGGAGCGACCTAGCGCGTCAGTAGACGCAATTCGCGCGCCCCGGAAGGCGCGCCCGCCCAAAGCAGTACCACCCACGTGCGTCGCGGAGCCGAGCCGAGCGCTCGACCTGGAGAAACTGCACCTGGCGCCATGGCGCCATGGGAGGAGACGGCGACAATGGAGATCCTGCTGGCGGCCCTGGTATCGGCGACCGTTTCGGGCGCGATCGTCGTTTTTGCGCTGCGCTCGCGCTCCCCCCAGGCCGCCCACCCCGGGGCACCGGCCGCTGACACCCACGCTGGTCAGGCTCGGCCGCGCCCGCGCGGCGCCCCCACCCACGGCGGACCCCACACGGGGCCCGGTGCCGGCCGGCTCCACGGGCCATCCGAGCGTCCGCCCCCGGAAAACGAGGCCGGTGACCCCGTCGCACCGGAGCCCGAGTCCACACAGGCCGTGGCCGAACTGGAGTCACGCCGCGACGAGCTGGCCCGCCTCGAAGAGCGCTTGAGGGCCAAGGAGCAGTCCGTCGATTCGCGCCTGCGAGAGGTCGGCGACCGTGACCGAACCCTGGAGGACCGCGGTCGCAACCTCGACCTGCACGCGGCCAAGCTCAAGGAGGCCCGCAAGGAGCAGATCCGCGAGCTCGAACGCGTGGCCGGGCTCAGTGCGGGCCAGGCCAAGCAGATCCTCCTCCGCGAGCTCGAGGACGAGGTGCGCCACGACAGCGCGCGGTTGATCCGGCAGGTGGAGGAGGAAACCCGCCACGATTGCGATCGCCGCGCCCGCAGCATCCTCGCCACCTGCATGCAGAGGGTCGCCGGAGGTCATGCCGTTGAGACGACCGTCTCCGTGGTCGAGCTGAAGTCGGATGAGCTCAAGGGGCGCATCATCGGCCGCGAGGGGCGCAACATCCGCGCGCTGGAGTCCCTCACGGGCATCAACTTCATCATCGACGACACCCCCGGGGCGGTGCTGCTCTCGGGCTTCGACGGAGTGCGGCGCGAGATCGCCCGGATGACTCTGGAAAAGCTCCTGTCAGATGGCCGCGTCCATCCGGCGCGGATCGAGGAGGCCCACGCGCAAGCCCGTGCGGAGATCGACCGCCGGATCGTCGAGGTCGGCGAGCAGGCCGCGTTCGAGGCCAACCTCGGCACTTTGCACCCCGAGCTGACCAAGCTGCTCGGCCGGCTGCACTTCCGTACGAGCTACGGTCAGAACGTGCTGGCCCACTCGATCGAATGCTCGCACTTGGGCGCCCTGCTCGCCGAAGAGCTGGGTGCCGGCGCCAAGACCGCGGCGCGCGCCTGCCTGCTGCACGACATCGGCAAGGCCGTGTCACATGAGGTCGAGGGCCCGCACGCGCTGGTCGGCGCAGACCTGGCTCGGCGTTACGGCGAGGCCGAGGCCGTGGCCCACGCCATGGAGGCCCATCACAACGAGGTGGAGCCCAGGACCATCGAGGCGGTGATCGTTCAGATCGCCGACGCGGCCTCGGGCGCTCGCCCGGGGGCGCGCGGAGAGTCGCTGGAGCGCTACACCACGCGCCTCCACGACCTCGAGGAGCTGGCCACGAGGCATGCGGGCGTCGAGAAGGTCTACGCGATGCACGCAGGGCGCGAGATCAGGGTGATCGTGAAGCCCGAGGACGTTGACGACGACGCCGCTGTCCTGCTCTCGCGCACGATCGCGCGGGAGGTGGAGAAGCAGCTCGAGTACCCCGGCCAGATCAAGGTCACCGTGATCCGAGAGAGCCGCTCCACCGACTACGCGCGGTAGGGCCCTACGTGTACGTCCCGCCGGTACCCTGAAACGTCGATGAGGAGCTACCACCTGACCACCTTCGGGTGCCAGATGAACGAGCACGACTCCGAGCGGATGAAGGGCATGCTCGACTCGCTCGGCTATGCCGAGGCGCCCGAGCGCGACGGCGCCGACCTGATCCTCTTCAACACCTGCTCGATCCGGGAGAAGGCCGACACCCGGCTGGCCGGCCACCTCGGCGAGGCCAGCCGCCTGAAGTCCGAGGACCCGACGCGGATCGTGGGGGTGGGCGGATGCTGGTCGCAGTCGATGAAGGAGAAGGTCTTCGAGGAGTTTCCGTTCGTCGATGTGGCCTTCGGCCCTGGGCAGGTGCCCAAGCTGGCCGAGTTCTTGACCAGCGAGAGCCTCACGGCACAGGGCTACTTCGAGTTCGAGGGCTTCACGGGGCACCTGCCCGCCCGTCGTGAACGGGCGTTCCAGGGTTGGGTGCAGATCTCGGTGGGCTGCAACTGCGTGTGCTCCTACTGCATCGTCCCGTCCACCCGCGGGCGCGAGGTGTCACGGTCCGCCCGGGAGCTGGTGGCCGAGGTGCAGCGCCAGGCGGCCGAGGGAGTGCGCGAGGTCACGCTGCTGGGTCAGAACGTGAACTCCTACGGCCGCGATTTGCCCAAGGGCGAGAAGGCCAGCTTCTCCGAGCTGCTGGCGATGGTCGACGCCGTCGACGGGATCGAACGGGTGCGCTACACGAGCCCGCACCCAAAGGACATGCGCGAGGACGTCATCCGGGCGCACGCCGAGCTGCCGAGCCTGTGCGAGCACATCCACCTTCCCCTGCAGGCGGGATCGAGCCGGGTGCTCAAGGCCATGAGGCGCACCTATGACCGCGAGCGCTACCTCGACCGCGTTGCGATGATCCGCGAGATGGTGCCCGATTGCGCGATCAGCACCGACATCATCGTCGGCTTCCCCGGCGAGACCGACGCGGAGTTCGAGCAGACGATGGAGGTGGTCGAGCGGGTGCGCTATGACTCGGCGTTCACCTTCAACTACTCGCCGCGCCGCGGCACCGCCGCGGCCGACCTCGACGGCCAGGTGCCCCACGAGGTCAAGCGCGAGCGGATGGGCCGCCTGGTCGAGGCTGTCCAGCGGATCTCCACCGAGCGCGCGCAGCGCTTCGTCGGGCGCACGATGGACGTGCTCGTGGAGGGGCCGTCGCGCACCGACCCGTCGAAGCTGCGCGGTCGTATCCGCCACAACAAGACGGTGAACTTCGCTGGTCTTGCCCAGCCCGGGGAGCTGGCCGACGTCGAGATCGCCACCGCCACCAGCACCACGCTGGCGGGCGTGGAGCGACTGCCGGTGGACGCGCCGATCTATCCGGCGCCGGTACCGGATCCATCGCGGGTGTTCTAGGACGCGCGGCGGTGCCGCTGCCGGTAGTCGCCATCTTCGGGCCGACCGGTGTAGGCAAGACCGCGGTGGCGATCGCCCTGGCCGACCGGCTGAGGCAGCGCGGCGAGGACCCGGTGGCCGTGTCCGCCGACGCGCTGCAGGTCTATCGCGGGCTGGAGACGCTGACCGGTGCTGCCACCGCGGCCGAGCAGGCGCGCCTCGAGCACCGCCTGATCTCCTTCCGTGACCCCAGCGACACCTTCTCGGCCGGCGAGTACGCGGGCCTCGCCCACGGCGAGATCGACGCCGCGCTGGGCGCCGGGAGGACCGTGCTGGTCGTGGGCGGCACCGGCCTCTACCTCCAGGCGGCGCTGTGTGACCTCGACCTGCGACCGCCGCCGGCGCCCGGCGTACGTGAGCGCATCGAGGCCGAGCTGGCAGAGCGCGGACCGCGGGCGCTGCACTCGCGCCTGGCGGAGCAGGCACCGGCGGCCGCGGCGGCGATCGCGCCCGCCGACCGCTCGCGCCTGATCCGGGCTATGGAGCTGGTGGAGATGGGCGAACGGCCCGCCGCGGAAGACGGGGAGTCGCGGCTGTGGACCGCCGACACGCGCCACCCGACCCTGCTCTGCGGGCTGGTGATGCAGCGCAGCGCGCTGTACGAGCAGATCGACTCGCGTGTGGAGGCGATGGTCGCCGCGGGCGCGGAGGACGAGGTGCGCCGGGTCGCCGGCGCGGGGGCGTCGGTAACCGCGCGCAAGGCGCTCGGCTTCGAGGAGCTGCTGGCCGGCGATGTCGAGGCCATGAAGCGCCACACGCGCAACTACGCCAAGCGCCAGCTCACCTGGATGCGCAGGCTGGGCGGTCTACGGACGATCGACGTGACCGGCCGCTCGCCGGACGAGCCGGCCGCGGAGCTCTTGGGGATGCTGGACCACTGACCCGGTCGCCCGCGTCCGTGCGTAGCCAGTCGCGAACCAGCTCCAGCTCATCGGTCACGCGCCGAGTATGACCCGGGTGCCGTGACGCGGCATAACATGCCCGCTTCGCATGGCTGTCTATGTCGACCCGCCGATCTGGGAGTGGCGCGGGCGCATGTGGTGTCACCTCACCGCCGACAGCGAGGCCGAGCTGCACCGCTTCGCCGCGCAGCTCGGCCTCCCGCGATACAAGTTCCAGAGCCGTCCGGGACGGCCCGAGGTCGACCACTACGACGTGCCGGACTCCAGCCGCCCCGAGGCGGTGACGCTCGGAGCCATTGAGATCAGCCTACGTGAGGCCGGGGTGCAAATTGCGCGACGCCGGGAGGCCGCCCCCACCAGGCCGAGGACGTAGAGGCCCGCGACGTGCGCTCCGAGAAGTGGCAGGCGCTCGGCAACGACTACGTCATCGTCGAGTGAGTCAGAGCTCGAGTTCGAGCTGACCTCCCAGCGGGGCAGCCGTGCTGTCACTGAACGCGTGCCCGCCGAGGCAGGTCCGCGCGCAGCCGCCAGCCTCCGGCGGGGCTCGGTCCAGCCTCGAGCCTCCCGCCGCAGGCGCCCACACGCTCGCGCAGGCCGCGCAGGCCGTTGCCCGTGCCGGTGCCGGCCAGCGAGGCATGGCCCCGGGTCGGGGCGTTCTCGACCTCGCCCAGCAAGGACGGAACCCCGACTCGTCGAGATGGTCGGCAACGACCCGGGCGACGATCTTGCCGACGGTGTCCCACCCGACGCGTAGCAGGCCGGTGATCGGGGTCTTGGCCATCTGTTGGGCGAGCCACGCGACGACGTCTTCGAAGTCGCGGGTGTGATGGGCGCCGGGCCGCGCCCACGGCACCGGTTCGGCCCTGACTACACGGCAGTCCGGACAGCGCAGCAGCCGCAGCTCGCACTCGATAACGCAGCGCGTCGCGCCGAGATCGAGATGGCGCCAGCGCTTGACGCGGCGGTCATGGATCACGAGCCGCCGGCCGGTCTGCCCGCAGCGCGCGCACACCCGGGGCCGCAACCTGCGCGCCGGAGAGGCCGCCGCCTGAACCGAAGACTGGCTTTTCAGCCTCGGCCTTCACCGGCTCAGAGGCACGATCCGCTACCCCGGGGCCGCGTAAGCCATGCGGATAACATTCATCGGTAAGCCGTGTGCGGGAAAACCGCACGCACGGAAACTGAAAGGGGAACGGGGAACCAGGGCCGCCACCGGCGGACACTGCGCCCCTGACGACTAATGCCCTCGAGGTAGCCCGCTCCGAGCACGAGTCGCGGCAGCTCAATGGCCTGCAGCGCGCGGACCTCGATCCGGGCACGCCACAGCGGCCCCCGCGCAGGATCTCAGGACGGTGACGCGGAGCCGAGCCTTCGGCCCCTCCGCACTCTCGGCGCGATCGGCCTGACCGATGAATCCCACGAGTCGCGGCGGCAATCAGCGCCGAGCAGGTCACGATCAAGTTCGCCTTGCAGGTCGCTTTCGCGCTCCCGACCTCCCGTACGACAGCCCGGAGCGCTGGAGACGAGCCGGATCATCGCACGCTGACCTGCTCGAGCATCCCCTCCAGGAAGTGCGGCTTGCCTTTGCCGTCCCGGT
>JAABUR0100000911.1_pt1 | contig 57914 bp, 65 predicted proteins | sample 5560091 | NCBI WGS metagenome assembly JAABUR01 (sample SAMN10711879, study PRJNA513375) | rock metagenome | isolation source: Antarctica rocks | place: Antarctica: Victoria Land, University Valley sud | reverse complement strand
ACCAGGACGATCGCCGTCACGCCGACGCCGCTCGCACCCCGACCAAGGAGGCCGCTATCGTCCTCACCGCCTGACCATCAACACCGGGACCGCCGCCGCGAAATTCCACGGCGCGCGGGACATCCTCATCCGCAATCCGTGCGTCCGCGAGTCCTCGATCAGGCATCAACGGAGCGAAGCTCAGTAGCGCCCAGGCGATGTCCCAGGAGCGGCGACCAGGTGCCGCTAGATCCCAGTCGATGAACGTCCAGTCCCCGCCGTTGCCCCGAACGAGGTTCCACGGCGCGAGGTCGTTGTGACAGAGGATTTCGTGTGGCCCGACTGGGTCAGCCCCTCGGTCCGACCAGGCGTGTCGGTCGAAGAGATTGAAGCTTGCGGCGGCGTCGTGAAAGTTGCGGATCAACGAGGCAACCTCGGCAAGGGCTGAATCGGACTCGACCAATGCGAAGTGATCAGGCCAGACGATCAAACCATCGACGTAGTCCAGCACTTCGCGCCCCTGCTCATCAAGACCGTGGACGCGAGGAGAACCAGTGAAGCCACGATCTTGGAGATGGGAGAGAAGAGCGTGCACGCTAGGCGTCCAGAATCCCGTGGGACGCCTGACCGTGTGCCCGACCCGCACGACTTGTCCGTGCGTGTTGCCTCCGGTTAGGAGTTCTTCCTCCACCGCCCGAGAATACGGGACCGCGTGCCGGGGCGAATCATCGTTCGCATGGGCGAGCGTTCGCGAATGTCACCTGAGCGTGTCTTTGGTTCGCCGACGACGGCGACGAAAAAATCGGTGCGATTAGTCTTCTCCATGCCCGCACACATAGCATCGCGACCATGCGTGAGCTGCGCCCCGGTGTCTGGCATTGGCAATCGCCGCATCCCGACTGGGACGAGGAGCAGTGGTGGCCCGAGCTCGTCTCGTCGTACGCGATCGAGCTCGGCGACGACTTGCTGTTGTTCGACCCGCTCTCCGTTCCCGACGAGCTGCGCGAGCGCCCGACCGCCGTCGTCCTGACCGCGCCGTATCACGAGCGCGACGCCCGCCGGCTCGGCCTCCCGGTGCACACGCCGCCCGCAGACACCTGGCAGGATTGGGTCGAGAAGTTCGGCGTCGACCCCGACCGCGTGCGCGGCATGGAGAGCGAGGACCTCGCCTGGCTGCGCGCGGGCGAAGGCGAAGGACACTTCCACGGTCCCGGAGCGTGGCCGTTCGGCGTCCACGCGTACGCGGGCCGCGAGGACAACGATCTCATCCTCTGGCTGCCGTCGATCAACGCGATCGTCACCGGCGACTCGCTCTCCGACTTCGGCGACGGGCTGGACATCCAGCTCGGCGGTCGCAAGCACGTGACGCGCGACGATGTAGTCCGACGGCTCCGTCCGCTGCTCGACCTGCCGGTCGAGCTCGTGCTGCCCGCGCACGGCGAGCCGACGGATCGCGCGGCGCTCGAGCGCGTGCTTTCCTGAGCGGCGCCGGCGAGACTGTTGCAGGCGATTCCTACAGCTCAGGCGGCTCGCGTGGACCAGTGTTGCGGAATGACCCCTGAGCCGCCGATGGTCTACGACGTGTGCACGGGATAGCGCACATGCGTGACACCCACACCGGTGACGACTGTCGGATTCCCGAGGACGACCGGTGTGTTCGCGAGGCGGTCGAACAGCCGCACTCCTGCGCCTAGCAACACGGCAGCCAGATCGATGTGGATCTCGTCGAGCAGTCCGGCGTCCAGGCACTGCTGGATCGTTTGGGCGCCGTGTACTCCCACGGACTTCGGGGCGGCAGCCGATTTCGCCCGAGCAACGGCGCTTTCGATGCCGTCGGTGACGAACCGGACTGTGGAGCCGGGCCGTGGCCAGCCGTCGGGCACGTAGTGGGTGACGACGAAGGCGGGCACATCCCACGGGTGCTGGCCGTCCCAGCCGTCGGCACGCTCGAACGTGCGCCGACCGGTGAGCATGGCGCCGACCTCAGCCTGCAAGCCCCTCAGGTGGTCGGCGCTCGGCTCCGAGACGTGGAACGTCATTCCCGATGTCGTGCTCGCTGTGAGGACCTCGACGTCGCCCGCAAAGTACCAGTCGAAAACCTCGGCGACCCCGTCGTTCGCGTCGGCAACGTACCCGTCGAGGGACATGGACATGATCGCGACTACCTTGGTCAGGGTGCATCTCCTTTCCGGGCCGCGGCGCTCGCGTGGCCTCGGGGTCTGTGGCTGTCGCTACTGCTTCAGACGCGACTGCCGCCCGGAACTCATCGGCGCCACGTCAACTAGCCGGTCGCCGGAAGGCCGAGGGCGCTCACTTGCGCGAGTGTGCGGGAATGTCCCCTGAGCAGAGGGCCGGCGGCGTTCACCGCGATGCGGCCGGCAACTTATACCAGCCGGGTCATGATGAATCGCTGCCGTGGGCACCGCCAGATCTCGTTTTCTACCGTCACATCCACTAGGCTCGTGAGGGTGGACGAGCAAAAGCGCCGACTTGTCGAGAACGAGGCGCTCTTCCGGGAAGTGAATGAGCGGATAAGGGGGCTCGCTGCCACGCTCCACGGGCCCGGCCCGTTCGGCTTCCTGTGCGAGTGCTCGAACAAGGATTGTGAGACCCGCATACACCTTTCGCTCGAAGATTACGAGGCTGTGCGCGCTCAGAGCGACAGGTTCCTGGTGGCGCCGGGGCATGTCTTTCCTGACATCGAGCGCGTGGTCGAGAAACACGAACATTTCGAGATTGTCGACAAGGACGATGATGTCGAGGCCATCGCCCGCGCTCGAGACCCGCGCGTCCCTCTTCAGTAGCGGACAGCGACTGACGCCGACAGGGCGAGGAGCAAAGTTTGGCGCCTTTGGGATAGGGCCATCCGTCAAGGTATGGCACGTCTCGACGAGGAGGTGGCGCTCGCTCATGACATCACGATGCTGCGCGGGCTCATCGACCGTCTCCGGGATAACGGCCTTCCGCCCGATGATCTGGGGCTCGTCGCTGCGACAATGCTGCTGAACGAGAAGCTCGAGAGCCTCCAGGCTTTGACGCTCGACCAGGGGAGCTAGACTGCGCTGGCGCGGCCACACCTAGCCTCGTGGGTCGTTGCAATCGACGAGAAAGCCCGAAGAGACGCCTACTAGGCGGCGGCGAGGTCAGACGAGCAGACTCGGGTGGGCCAGCGTTCCGCAATGACGCCCGAGCTATGGAGGCTCCTCGGGCCTGCGGGCTTCCTTCCCTGCATCTCGAACCTTGCGTCTCGTGCTTGCTACTGCGCCCATGGCGAAGGCGATCCGCACAAGGGAGAAGTCCACAATCGGGAGAATCCAAGTTGTTCGAACGTTAGGCCCTGGAAGTACAAGAGAGGAGAGCACGATGAGCAACCAACCGGCGGCACCTGAGACGAAAGGTATTACGGCGGAGTTACTTGCAACGGTTGACCTTGGCTCTGAGATCGAGGGCATGGCAGGCGCCAACTTCGAATGCGTATGGTGACCATCGAGCCTGGAGGCGTCTTAGGTCCGATTCACGACCATAAAGACAGACCAGGCATCGTCTATGTACTGCAAGGAACGATCACTGACCATCGAGATGGAGTCGCTACAGACTATGGGCCGGGAGTGGGTTGGCCCGAGGATAGGAACACCACACACTGGCTTGAGAACAGAGGAGCGATGCCGGCGGTGGAGATCTCAGTCGACATAGTCAGGCAAGAGTAAGTTCAGGCCCGACATCTACCTGTAAGAGTCCCGGAGCAGATCAGGCGTGACGAACGCTCCGTGCGCGAGCGTCCGCGAATGTCCCCTGAGCAGCAGCCGCTCGGGAATTTCGTTGACGGTTGCAGTAGTCGTCTCGCGTTCCTGATCCGTCCGGCCGGGGATACTTCTCGACATGCGCAAGCTCGTCGTCACGGAAAACATGACGCTCGATGGTGTGATCGATTTGGCCGCGGGGTGGTTCGATCCGCTGGCCGAGGACGTCGACCAGTCCGACATAAACTCGGCCACCACAGAGCATCGCCAGGCCGCTGACGCGCTGCTCGTGGGCCGCAATACGTTCGAGGCGTTCCGCGAGTTTTGGCCCAAGCAGACCGACGACCCGACCGGGATCTCCGACTACCTCGACTCCGTCAACAAGTACGTCGTCTCCAGCACGCTCGACGATCCCTGCTGGGAGAACACAACCGTCCTGGGCGGCGCCCTCATCGAGGAAGTCCAGAAGCTCAAGGCCGCGAACGGCCGTGACATCGTTGCGACTGGGAGCATCCAGCTCGTGCACGCGCTGATCAACGCGGATCTTGTCGACGAGTACAGGTTGTTCATCTTCCCCGTAGTCGTCGGCCGCGGTGCCCGGCTGTCCGACTCGGCCGGAAAATCGCTTCGGCTGCTCGAGACGCGGCCGTTCGTCTCCGGCACCGTCCTACTGCGCTACGCAACCAGCGCGGCACGAACTCGTTAGCGTCGGCCCCCGCGAACCGCAGGGTACCGCTCGGCTGCGCCAGCGTTGCTCCTATGTCAAGGCGGAACTCGCCTTTAGGGTGTTGAAGACGGTGCGGGCGAGTTGTCGTTTGAGGCAGCGGACAGCTTCGCGGCGGCTCTTTCCCTCAGCCTGTTTGCGCTCCAGGTAGGTGCGCGCGGGCGGATGCACACGCGCCTGGGTGATCGCGATTCGATGCAGGGCGCAGTTGAGTTGGCGGTTGCCGCCGCGGTCGAGCCGGTGCCGCCGGACGCGGCCGCTGCTGGCTTCGAGTGGTGCGACGCCGGCGTGGCGGGCGAGTTGCGCGTCGGTGTCGAAGCGGTCGATCGGACCGATCTCGCCGAGCAGTTTGGCGGCGCTGAGCGGGCCGCAGCCGGGTAGTGCGAGCAGGGTGGGCGCGGTCTTGTCGATCCGCGCTTGGAGTTCGCGGTCGAGGGCGAGGCTGGTGCGGGTGAGGCTGCGGCAGCGGCCGACGAGCTCGCGGCTGATCCGCACCTGCACCGTCTGCTCCTCCTGCCGTGCGAGCCGGCGGCCGATGCGGTCGAGCCAGATCGGCCGGTCGAGCGCGCCCGGCGGGACCGCGAGCGCAGGGTCGAGGTCGTGCAGGTGCCAGCGCAGTCGTTGCTGGGCGCGCCGGCGTTCGTCGACGAGGTCGTCGCGATGGTCGACGAGCAGCTTCAGCTCCCGCAGCCGATCCTCACCCGGACGAGGATGATCCAGGCGCGGCTCCCGTAGAGCGGCCCTGGCGACGGCGAGCGCGTCGATCGGATCTGACTTGCCCCGCTCCCAGCCGGCCCGCCGTTGCGGCGCCATCAGCTTCGGCGGCACCCTGACCAGCTGCTCGCCTGCCTCCACCAGCGTCCGCTCGAGCGCACGGGTCAGCTGGCGGCAGTCCTCGAGCGCCCACAGTCGCTCCGACTCGAGCGAGGCGGCCCAGCTGAGCAGCTCGCCACCCGAGCCAACAGTCAACTCCGACAACGCCCGGCCAGCCTCGTCCACGGCGACCGCGGTCAGCGACTGCTTGTGCACATCGACTCCAACAACGATCATCAGATCGCCTCCTTCATACGCGGGGGCGACCGACGCGCGGACAGGCCTCAATCGGGGCGAAGCCACGCTCCTATCAGGTCACACTCGACGGTCTCGGGAAGGCGGCGGCGACACAACGCTGGCAAGTCGGCAAACAGTCGACATCCGGGAATCGAGTCAGCCGCCACCAACCCCGAGTCTGGCACCTCAACTCAGACGCCACCACAGCAAGACGATGACATTGAGTCCGGAAATGTCCCCCGAGGGCTCCCGATACTCTGCGGGCCATGGCTATCTCTGCGAACGAGGCCCGCGCTCTTGCCCTCTCTTTGCCCGAGGCTGTCGAGTTAGATCATCACGGGCGTCCGTCGTTTCGTGTCGGCGGCAAGATCTTCGCGACGTTGTGGAACGAGGGTCGGATGAACGTGATGCTCGATGAGGGCGGGATACTGACGGCAGTCGAGAGCGCGCCAGATGCCTGCGAGAAGGTTTGGTGGGGGAGGCGGTTGGCGGCGGTCGGCGTCACCCTTGCCCGTACTGATCGCGACCTCCTGGGCGAACTCCTTACCGATGCGTGGGAGCAAAAGGCACCGAAACGACTCGCAAGCGGCTGATAGAGGTCGCGCGGGGCAGCCGAATCTCGCCTGCGCGAGCGTTCCGAAATGTCTCTTGAGCCTGAGGACGAGTCGGACGGCCTCTGTGGTAGGAATGGTGCCATTGTCCGAAGCGCAGAATCTGGGCAGCGTCAGCATCGTGCCGGAGCTTTCGGTTCGGCGCGGCCGGGAGGCCGTCGAGTTCTACAAGCGGGCGTTCGGAGCGGTCGAGGTCTATCGTGTTGGCGGCACCGACGATAACCCCGACATCGTCGCTCAACTCTCAGTTGGGGGTGCGTCCTTCTGGGTCTCTGACGAGGCTCCCGCGAGCGCGAACTTCAGCCCTGAGTCGCTCAGCGGAGGCACGGTGCGGATGCTGTTAATCGTTGACGACCCGAGTTCAGCGATTGAGCGGGCCACGTCGGCAGGCGCGACAGAGGTGTATCCGGTGACAGAAGAGCACGGTTGGCGCTTGGGCCGGGTCGAGGATCCGTTCGGCCACCACTGGGAGATCGGCAAGCCCCTGATTCCTTGGCCGCCCGCGGACGGCCGCCCTGGCGGCAACCATTAGGAGCGAGGGTTCTTGCTTGGTCGAGTGTTCGTGCTGACGCCTGGTGATGGTGGATCTACGTGTGAATACGATCGGCGCGGGCGATGGGGCTCGCCTTCAACCGTTCGATCCTCGCAGGTGTTCACACCCGTCCAGTACAAGATGTTCTGGACGGATCGGCTGCAGGGTGCATCCTGGGTTGGCGGCGGCGTTCAATTCGCACGCTGGCGGCTGGTGGAGTGAGCTCCATGTGCGAAGCAACGTGCCGATCGCGCGACAGGGCACAAGGGACGGCTTGAACCGCTCCGGGTTTCATGCAGGCTGTTTGGTTTGAGTCTCGGCCTGCTGGCCTGAGCTTGTTTGCTGACGGTAGTGGATTGCTTCGAACTCGGCCGGTGGGATTTGGCCGTGTGCTTCGAAGAGGCGGCTGTGGTTGAACCAGTCGACCCATTCGAGGGTCGCGTACTCGAGGTCGTCGAGCCCTCGCCAGGGGCCGCGGTTGCGGACGAGCTCGGTCTTGTAGAGCCCGATGATCGTCTCCGCGAGAGCGTTGTCGTACGAGTCTCCTCTCGATCCGACCGAGTTGACGGCACCGGTCTCGGCGAGGCGTTCGGTGTAGCGAATTGCGAGATATTGAACGCCGCAGTCGGAGTGATGCACGAGCTCGTCAAGGCGATGGCCGCGCTCCGAGCGAGCCCAGATCGCCTGCTCGAGGGCGTCCAGCGCAAGATCAGAACGCAGCGACCTGGACGCTTGCCAGCCGACGATCGTGCGGGAGTAGACGTCGGTGATGAACGCGACGTAGACGAACCCGGACCAGGTGCGGACGTAGGTCAGGTCGGCGACCCACAACCGGTTCGGTGCCGCAGCGCGGAAGCGGCGATCGACGAGATCACGCGGCCGGTCGGCCTCATCCCCAGGAACTGTCGTGAATTTGGGCTTGCCCCTGACAACGCCGCTGAGCCCGAGCTCACGCATCAAGCGAGCGACGGTGCAGCGAGCGACTCGGACGCCTTCACGGTTCAGCTGCGCCCAGACCTTGTCGACGCCGTACACACCGAAGTTGTCCCGGTGGACGCGAGCCAGCTCCGGCTTCAGCTCTGCATCGCGCAGAACCCGTGCACAGGGCGGCCGTGACTTTGCGGCGTGTAGGTACGTGGGGCGAACTGCAACACGCTGCAGATCGGCTCGACCCCGAAGTGGTGCCGGTGCTTGTCGATGTAGGCGATCACCTCCGCGTTCGACCGTCGAGCTCGGTCGCGAAGAAAAGCGACGCCGACTTCAAGATCTCGTTCGCCCGTCGCAGCTCGCGATTCTCACGCTCGAGCTCCTTCAGCCGCGTCCGCTCATCCGTCGTGACGCCGGCACGGCGGCCCTGATCGACCTCGATCCGACGAACCCAGCTCCGCAACGTCTCCGGCGTACAGCCGACCTTTCCCGCGATCGACACGATCGCTGACCACTCCGACCCGTGCTCGTGCTGATGCTCGAACACCATCCGCACCGCACGCTCACGAACGTCCGGCGAGTACCTCCTCAATATGTTTGACATGGCTCCATCCTCTCAAGGGTCGGAGCCCGCAACTTTCCCGGAGCGGTTCAGCTGCTCGCGCGCGTCTGGGAGAAGCAGCAGCGCGGACTCGCGCACGTCCACGGAGTTATCAGCGTTGCGAGTCCGGCTGAACGAGCATGGGCGGAGCAGTATGTGAACGCGCTGCGTGATCTCGCGCCGAGTAAGGGCTTCGGGTTCGTCGACGGTTGGCAGACGATCAGCCGCAAGTTCTGGCCCGGGGATCAGGCCGGCGCGTACCTCTCCTCGTACTTTGTGGCGGAAAGGGACGCAAGGCATCTTTGAGTGAGAATGTGCTGGCCGGTGACTTGCCGCGACTCGTCGTCTTCGTCAGCGGGACGCTCACTGAGAAGACCGGCGTCACGATGCGGAACCTTCGGCTTTCGCGTCGCGTGTGGGCATGGGAACACGGACTCTGCGAGGCCCCAAAGGTGGGAGACGCCGACCTTTTGAGGGCGCGTTGTCTCAACGCTCGACTTCCTATGCCTGCGCGAGGCCCGTGATCGGTCCGAGGGCGCTCGCAGGCGGAGCCCCGAGATGCGGTCGCCGTAGGCGAGCGGCGGCCATAACGCTCGCGCTCGCTGCCGGCGGCACGCATCCCGACATCGTTAAAGAGTGGTCTTAAACGAGTTTCACGCCTCGACCGGGGCCTCTGAAAGTCTTGTGGGCTCTTCTCGACCTAACTCTGCTCGTTTCTTCCAAAATCCTGCAAAAGGTGTCGAAACATTTGGTATCGATGTGAGCTCAGTATTCGGATTTTGTGAAGCTTGTCGTTCAATCCAACATTTCTTTCGATTCAGCGCCTACTCGAGTACCGAACCTCGGCCGAAGTTTCCAAAAAAGAGGGGGATAGCTCCTGCTAAAGAAATTACTGTTTGTCTGCTTTCTTACCACTCGTGAAAGGGGAATGACATGCTAAGGAAGAAATTACTCCTGTCTGTATCCGTACTGGTGATGCTTACAACCGCGTTTGCGGTTGCGCTGGTTGGGGTCGGCTCGGCGGCTAGCCAGGCCGCCCCGGTTCCAACCGCGCCCCCGACAATCTCGGGGACAGCCCGGGTCGGCGAGACGCTCACCGCGAACAACGGGACCTGGACTGGTACCGGGAAGATCACGTACGCCTACCAGTGGCAGCGCTGTGACAAGGACGGCGGGAGCTGCGCCGCGATCGGCGGGGCGACCGAGCAGACGTACGTCTTGAAGAACCCCGACAAGGACAACACGATCCGGGTTCGTGTCACCGCCACGAACAAGGACGGCTCGACCTCCAGGACTACGCCGCCTACCGCTGTGGTCGCGGATAAAACTGCCCCTCCGCCCACGCCTCCGCCCGCTGCGACCGGTTGTCCCGGCGGCACTGGACCCGTAGCCGTCGCGTCTGTTGCTCCGCCGGCGCGGCTTCTGATCGACAACCAGAGCATTTCGCCCTCGCCGGTCGGGGGCTCCACCCGAAGCCTCACGGTGCGCTTTCATGTCTCTGCCTGTGGCGGCCGTGCGGTTCAGGGTGCGCTCGTCTACGGGGCCGCGGTTCCCTTCCAGCAGTTCAGCGAGGCAGAGCAACCCACCGGTGCCGATGGTTGGGCGACGCTGAATCTGACCCGGCAGAGTGGCTATCCGGCCTCCTCAAAGCAGCAGCTGCTCGTCTTCTTCGCGCGGGCACGCAAGCCTGGCGAGAACCTGCTGGGCGGCATCTCCACCCGCCGCCTCGTCTCGTTCCCGGTCAACCTCAGCCGGTAGACCCCCTAATCCAGTGGTGGGCGGCGGCCCCAGGAGGTTGTCGCCCACCACTCAAGTAGCCTGGCTGCTGTACCGGGCGCTTCGGGCGGCCGAAAAGAATGACGCCGCGCGTCTCGGCTCGCTCCGGCGCGCCTGCCCGCTGATCCTGTGGCGAGTCGGGAGAAGGCCCCGAGGCTCGTCGCGTCCGAGCGGGCTGTGCTCGGACGCGACGAGTGGGCCTTCTCCCGAGGTCAGCGGGTGGGCGCGCCGCTGACCTCGGGCGACAACGCCCACTCTTGCTTACTGCTGATGACCATCCCGGAGTTCCAGACTGGTCAGAGAAGGCCCATACGGGATTCGAACCCCCCTGCTAATCGAGCTTTTTTCCGCTCCGGGTTAGCACGGGGGTTAGCATCCGGCGGTCACGTCCGAGCACGTTCCGGAGTCGCCGCGCTCGCTCACGCGCCCGGCCCAAGGTTGTCGTACAGGTCCCGGATTCGAAGCGCGCTGCTCGCTATGTCGGTAACCGCCGCCCGGTCAGGCGGGATCATGTCCTCAGGCGAAGGCGGCAACTCGGCCTCGTCGTACTCGTAACCGAAGTGATCCCAGCGTCGGCGCGTGCGCTCCCTCTCAGAGAGCATCGCCTCAGCCTCGATCAGCGCGCTAGAACGCGCACGATCAGGTCGACGATCGAGACGCCGAGCCCCTCGCTGCGATCGACGGCGAGCCCGCGAGGCTCGTGTCGCCCGTCGAGTTCCGGATCGAGCCGGGGGCGCTACGGGTGCTGGTGCCACGCCCGCCGGCTCGATCCGAGCTTGCTAGCTAGTCGTCGTCACCATCGCGGGCCAGGCAGATCGTCCCCCGGATCGTCTCCGTGAAGGCTCCGGTACTCTCGACGCCCTCGAAGCTCAGCGTGCCGGTTGCACCGGCGAACCTGCCTGCCCCCGCGGTGATCGGGCCCGCCGCGGAGAAAGCCCCGGTCACGACGTTGAACGTCCCGGAGATCGCCACGGTGAGCGTCCCCTGCTTGGTGGTGAACGTGACCGTCCCCGAGAAGGTCAGCTCCGGCGGAGTGCCCCCCGTGATGTCGAAGCGCGCGACGGTCGTCCCGTTCAGGATCCCGCCGCGGGTGATCGTGGCGGTCGTCGTGACGGTCGTGTTGCTGCCTCCGAGATTTTGCCCGACGCCGATCGCCTTGACGGGGCGACAGCCGCTGTCGTCGTCGTCGTCGTCGGAGCCGTTGGCCAGCGCCACACCGGTGAGCGCCAGCGCGCCGACCAGCGCGCAGAGAAAGAGCCGAAGAGCCTTCATCCGTCCTCCCGTTCGACCCGGCTGTCCGCGAAAGAGGCCGCGACCGGGGCTTGATCAGCTAAGCACCCCGCGGAACGGAGTTCAAGCCCGGGAGCGCCATAGCTCCAGGATCTCGACGAAGGTCTCGAAAGCGAGCTCCTCCGGGCGCGGTAGGCCCTCGCTGGTCATCGCAGTACCTCCGCGTAGTCGAGCAACGTCGGGTAGTCGAGCTCGGTCCGGTCGATCATCACGTGCGCGTACGTCCGCAGGTGCTCCTGCGCCGAATGGCCGAGCCACGCGGCCGCCTGCGACGCCGGAACGCCGCCGAGATGCCAGAGCGTCGCGCGGCGGTGGCGCAGGTCGTGCGGCGAGAAGAGCGGCGTCCCGGTCGCCTTGCACGCCTTCGCGAGCGCCGTCCGCAACCTGTCCGCCGTGAACCCCTGGAAGGGGCTCGAGGCTAGGTTGCGATCCTCGCGCGGCACCGCCGCCACCACGGCCTCGAGCACGACGTCGGGCACCGGAACCCAGCGGGCCTGCCCCGTCTTCGCCACGGCCCCCGTGACGCGCCAGCGGCCCTCGTACTCGTCCACGTCTCCCCAGGTGAGCGCGTCGAGCTCGCCTACGCGCATCCCGGTCGCGTCGAGGACGAGCAACGGCAACCGATGCTGACGAGGAACAGCCATCAGGACGGCCTCGATGTGTGTGGCGGTCGGCGGCGCGATCTCCGCCCGCTCCTCCCGCGGCAGCTTCACGCTTCGATCGCGGGCCGGGTTCGGGACGACGGCGGCGAAGTCGAGCACCATCGCCAGCGTCGCCTTCGTCTTGCGGATGCTCTCGCGGGCGAGCCCGTCCGCGTGCAGGGCTGCGACGAGGTCGGAGACGTCGGCGGCGGTGAGCTCGGCGACCGGGCGGCTGCCGAGCACCGACAGGATGCGGCGCAGGTTCACCTTGTGGGTGGCAGCGGTGCCGGCGGCGAGATCGACGCGGGAGACGCGCCAGCGTTCCGCAACGTCCGCGAGCGTGCGGGCGCGAGCGGGTGCCTGCTCGAGCAAGCTGAGGTCGGGGATCCGCATCGCGGCGAGCTCGCCGTCGACCCAGCGTTTGCGGGCGAGCGCGGCCGTCTTCGTCGGGAAGGAGCCGGCGTAGATGTGCTTCGACTCCGCGCCTGCGACGCGGTAGAGGACGCGATAGCGCTTGCCGCCGCTCGTCACCCGGGTGGCGATCCAGCTACTCGCCACGGTCGGCCTCGTTCTTCTGTTGCTTGCGCCGACGCCGGTACTCGCGCTGGATCTGCGCGCGTGCGCAACTAGGCGAGCAGTACCGGACGCCTTCCATTCGGTGAAAGCCGTATTGCGCACGCCCGCGCTGGCGCACGAACATCCGGCCGCACGTCTCGTTTTGACAGTGGCGGTATTCGGCGTCCTCGACAATGTGGTTGTAGAGCTCGAGGCATGCGACCCCGTAGGCGTCGGCGAAGACGCTCGGCCGCTTCGCCTCGAGGAGCGGGATGTGCTCGAAGACACGAGGGTGGAATGACCGTAGCCCCGTCCCGAGCGCTTTGGCGACGAAGTCTGCGATTTGCAATCCCCCCTTCGGCCCGTCATGGCCGGGGATAGACAGCCATTCGAGCTCGTTCTCCGCGAGTTCGCCCCGGATGTGCCGTGTCGCCCATGCGACGTCGCGCACGAGTCGGGCGCCGAACCGGAACACCGCGAGCGGCTCGTCGCGAGCCTCGGACTCAGACTCGTGTGTTGCGCGTTCGAGATCCGAACGGACCGCGTCCCACGCGGCCGAGACGAGCCCTAACTCGTGGAAGATCCGCCAGTCGTCACGTCTGAGGCCGAGGATCCCGTACCGGGAGGTGAACGCGACAATGGCGTCGACGTTCTCAAGGTCGATCTCCGCGAGCTCGAGGTAGGACTCGCCGACGTCGTCGGCTGCGACGAGCGGCATCTCCGCTAGGGGCGCGGCGGGTGTGAGTGCGCCGCGGTCGCTTAGCCGGTAGGGAACGGTCCAGCGGTCAGGGAGGGGCAGCTTCACCCCCGGCCACGGGGCGATCGTTACACGAAGCTGTGACTTTGCGTTCTTCAAAATCGGAGTAACCTTCTTCACACGATGAGAGTAACGCATGACACTGAGTTCGGCAAGACAAGTCGTCGAATGATCAGCCGCCACGAGGAGATCCGCCGGCGGCGAGGCTTCAACGTCACCGGGCTCGCAGCCGCTACCGAGTTCTCACGCACCTATGTGAGCCGCGTCGAGGGTGGGACGCTCAAGCCGTCAGCCCGGTACCGCGCGGCCGTCTCTGCGGCACTCGGCGTCCCGGAAGACCTCATCTTCGACGAGCCGCTGCGGAAGGAGGTGGCGCCGCATTAGGAGGTGCTGACGGGCTGCGGCTCGAGTGGCGGTCACCGCGCTCCGACAGCCCCCTAAGACGACCGAGGCCCCCGCGTGACCGGGGGCCCCTCATTCCACTCAAGATCGGAGATTACCCGAATGTCCAGTATGAAGGAAAGCTTGTCCGCCGAGTTCGAGCGCGGCAAGCAATGGAACCCCCGCAAGACCCCGGACGACCCGAACCCCCTGTACGGCGTGGCCGTCAAGTGGTCGAAGGGTACGACCGCGCACGGCGAGGCGGACTTCCTCACCATTCGCGACGACGAGGACGTGCTCTGGTCGATCCTCGTCGGCACCTACAAGCTGAAAAAGGCGCTACTCGAAGGCGAGATCTCCGAGTGGGACGACGAGCAGAAAGTGTTCGTCGTCACCGACACCGTCGGCCCAGTGCAGCCCGGTGAGCTTCTCGCCATCGAGCACAAGGGCGAGCGCGAGTTCACCAACAAGGAAGGCCGTCGCGTGACGAGCCCCGACTACCGGACGCTACGGAAGCCTTCGCAGCCCGGTAGCAGCAAACCCGGCCCCGACGACGACATTCCGTTCTAGTGAAGGGCTACGTCCAGTACGGGGATCGGTTCATCCCTCGGGACATCCTGTACGAGATCGAGCACCCCGAGTCGGCCCGGCGGCAGCGCGCAAAACCTGTTGTTGTCACGCGGCCGCTCGAGACGCTCGAGCTCTTCGACATCCGGCTCACGGTCGGGCGGAAACCGTCGCTCGAGGACCTCTACCGTGATGCGACCGCGTAGCGATCGGGAGACGGCGGGCGACTTACTCGCCGTCTCCCCCGTCTAAAACGATGGACGCCTACGACCGGATCGAGCGCGAGCCTGCCCCGAAACGGATCCGTGACTGGACCGAACGGTGGGCGACGCTCGAACCGATCAGCGGCGCGAACAGTGAGCAGCGCGCGCACCTCGAGCGATTCTGTGAGCGCAAGCGGATCAGCGTCGCGGCGCTCGAGGCGATGGGTGCCCGTCTCGCCGTTAGGAAGGGCGCTCGCGCGCTCGCCTTCGCCGGCCACGGGCCGACCGGGGCGATAACGGCGATCAAGTATCGGCCGCTCGACGGCACGAGCCACGACTCCGACGCGGAGGCGCCCTCGACCTGGATGCGCCCGATCGTGATCGGCCGCCGGGACGCGCTCGAGTGGTTCGTCGCGGAGGGCGAGACGGACGCGGCGCGCCTGCACAAGTTCGTCGGCGAGGCGGCGGCTGTGCTCGTGCTTCCTTCTGGCGCGAAGACGTTCAAGAGTCTCTGGGCCGCCGAGATCCCCCGTGGTGCAACCGTCTACCTCTGCCACGACGCCGACGATGCGGGCGACGAAGGATCGAGCAAGGCGGCGCGGATCCTGGGCGGCAACACGATCCGATTGCGGCCACCCGAGGGGCTGGACTGGTGCGACTGGGAAGGTGACCGAGCGGCCTTCCTCGAGCTGGGTCGGCTCGCGAAGGGCGAGACCTCGAACAACGGCCTCGTGCTCGTCGACCCGAAGGACGTCGCGATCCGCAACGTGGACTGGCTGATTCGCGGCTACCTGCCGATGGGAGAGCTGACGATCCTCCAGGGCCACGGCGGAACCAACAAGGGAACCCTGACCTGCCATTGGGCGGCCCGGGTGACGCATGGCCAGGTCGACGGGCCCGATAAGAAGCCCGCGACCGTGCTCTTCGTCGTCGCCGAGGACGACTACGAGCGGATCCTGAAACCACGACTGATCGCGGCGGGCGCGAACCTCGAGCTCGTCCGCTTCGTCGAGTTCCACCGGGAAGGCGTCGAGGGATCGATCGTGATCCCCGACGACATCCCCGCCTTGCGCGCCGCGATCGAGAGCACCGGAACCCGGCTGACGATCATCGACCCGCTCATGTCGCACCTCGGCGGCTCCGTCGACTCCCACCGGGACCAGGACGTGAAGCGGGCGCTGCGGCCGCTGTCCAAGATGGCGAACGCGACCGGCTGCACGATCAGCGGCGTCCACCACTTCACGAAAGACACCTCGAAGGGCGCGTTGCGTTCCGGCCAGGGCTCCGGCGCGTTCGGGAACACGCCGCGCGCGGTGCTCGCGATGGCCGCAGACCCCGAGAACGAAGAGCTGCGGGTGCTCGAGGTAGTGAAAAGCAACGTCTCCCGGATCGGCCTCCGCCAGGACATCCAAATCAAGCTCGTGCAGCTCGACGGCCTCGACGACCCGGTGCCCGTCGCCGTCCCCACGGGTGTCGAAGGAAAGACCGTCGAGCAGCTCCTCCAGGCGGCCCGCGACCAGGATCGGGAACAGCAGCGAGCCTCGGACGCCGCGATCCAGGAGGTGATCCTGCGTGAGCTCGCAGGCGGCGAGCGAACCCGCAAGCAGCTCGACGACGCCGTGCACACCGGGACCGGCTCGAGCGGCGACGCAACCTACCGTTACGGCCTCGCCCGGCTGAAGGAAAAGGATCTGATCGAGGCCCGCAAAGACGGCCTCACAGGTGGTTGGTACTGGACGCTCAAGACCGACCTGGCGACCATGTTGGAAGGAGCAACCGAGCCCCCCCTGCAAAGTTCGGGAGGAGCCTCTTTCCCCAACACAAATCTACTGCAAAGTTCGATAGATAAGCCGTTTTCGGCCCTTTCTGGGAAAACTGCAAAGTTCGAACTTTGCAACCCCGATATCCCCCCGCGCGCGAGCAACGGAACGCCGGCTGCACTCGCGCTCACCCCCGAGCAGCAACAGGCGTTCGACGATCTCTTCGACGAGAACGGGAAGCTGCGATGAGCCTCGATCGCGACGAGCTCGGCGAGGTCCTCGCGCGCTACCCCGAGCTGCGGGCCGGGCTACCCGATCACGCCGACGAAGTCGTGCGAATCGCCTCCCGCATTCTTCAGCTCGAGGCGAGCCCGCCTACCCGCCCGGCGCTCCCCCCGGACGCACCCGCATGGGAGATCGCTTACTGGGCCCGTAAGGCCGGGTCGCCCCTCCGGCCGTCCTTGGAATCTGTCGCGCGCGCGGCGGAGACGCTGCTCTCGTGAGCGTCCGTCCGACCGCCACCGACCTGCTCGAAACACCGGGTGCGCTACTCACGCGCTCCCACCTGCGCGAGCTCGGCCTCGAGCGGCGTGCGGTCGACGCCGTCTTCCGTGCCTGCGACGTGGTCGTGCTCCCCGGCTACGCGCGGCCGCTCATCGCGGCGAGCGACTACCTCGAGCTGCTGGAACGGTCGACCTACCGCGGCGATCGGGTGCGGCTGTAAGCCGTATCCTCGCCCGCGTGATGCTCGCTGGCCTCCCGATCCCCTCGGCCGCGATCGCCGAGCTCGCCAACCTGCTCCGCAACAGCGACGACGAGCTCGCGGACAGGCCCGGATCTGAGCAGCTCGCCGACAGGCTCGAGCGAGCCCTCGGCGACGAGGTGAAGCTGCTCGCCCTCTCGATCGAGGAGCGGATTCGGATGGCTTAGCTTCACATACTTGGTTTTGCCGCGTATGGGCGCGGACCGGGCACGGCTAACCGCGAAGACACGAACGCAAGTGGTCGGGTTGAGGCGACCGTGTCGTGATCTATTCGCTCTGCTGGCCGTCGTCAGCTTTACTGGCGGCGTCCGGGCTCCGCACGTCGAGGAGTGGTTTGCGCGCACCGGCGTCTCGTGCGTCGGCGGCTGACTCCCGCACTTCGGCAGCCGCTTCACGCAGGTCGGCGCTGACTTCACGCGCGTCGGCGTCCGCTTGACGAGCGTCGGCGGTCGCGTCTCGCGAATCCGCTTTAGCGCCACGCTCGTCGGCGCTGACTTCACGCGCGTCCGCGTCCGCTTGACGAGCGTCGGCGGTCGCGTCTCGCGAATCGGCTTTAGCGCCACGCTCGTCGGCGCTGACTTCACGCGCGTCCGCGTCCGCTTGACGAGCGTCGGCGGTCACTTCTCGCGAATCGGCTTTAACGCCACGCGCATCCCCGATCAGCTCGCGCATATCGGCGTTCGCTCTCCGTACGTCCGCAATCGCTTCGCGCGCGTCGGCGTTCGCTTCACGAGCGTCGGCGGTCACCTCTCGCGAATCGGCTTCGGCACCACGCGCATCCCCGATGAGCTCGCGCATATCGGCGTTCGCTTTCCGTACGTCCGCAATTGCTTCGCGCACGTCGGCCTCAGCGTCTCGGGCGTCGGCTCTGAGCTTCTGCGCGTCGTCTTCCGCGCGAGTGCGCTCGGGGCTACTCTCATCGTCTACCAAGGCTTCACGTCCTTCCATGTCCGATTCTGCCTGAACGGGATTGAGGCAAGCGTCCCTCTACCGCAGCACCCCGCGCGCCGCCGCATACGCATACGCATACGCAGCCTAGTACTTGGCTAGCCCCTTAACGCATCACCCGTTCGGGTGACAAAAGTCTTACCTGGCGGGCTTTGGATCGCGTCGACTCCTTCGGATGAGGTGGCTGATCCCTTTGCATACAACCTCCGTTTGCACAATGTTTGCAGCAGCGTCGAACAGCCTGCGCGTGAGTACTTCTCTATGTGCTCGACGATCCGCCCGCCGAGCTGGCCGAACTGCGCGGCGTGCTCGTGCGCGAGATCGAATGGCGACGCCGTGAGGGGCTCGACTAGCCCCGGCGGCCCGGCTTGAGCGCCGGGGTCGACGAGCTAGCACGCCCCTAATCGGCGAGAGTCGCCAGGCTCCGGTCCCGCCGCTTCCGCACCCGATCACGAGCCCGCCGCCGCTCAGCCTGGCAGTCAGGACAACGAACCGAATCACGCCGGCGCGCCTCAAACACGATCCCGCAATCCGCACACGACGTCGGAAACGGCCCCTCCCGCCGATCATCGTTCGAGTTCGCCACAACCTCAGGATTCGCCGCCCGCCACTCTCGATTCCGTTCGACGGCGCATTTTTTGCACCACGAGTTCAGGCCGCTCAGCATCCGCCCATTCGGGCGGAACCGCCGGGACGGCAGCACAATCCTGCAGCGAGCGCACATTTTGAACTGCGGCACCTGCCTCATATCCGCACCTCCACGCGAGCGGTTTTTTTCGCAGCGAGGGGCGCACTCACGCGCGGGTGTGTCGGCATCAAAAAAGGGAGACCTTCTGACACCCGCGAAAAGTTCCGCACTGCTGGGGCGAACCGCTCAACCCAAAAACCGGCTCTCATGTCGTCACTTCGGCGATGTCGGCGTGGTCGACGAAGAGCCGCTCGATATCCGGTGTCAAGCAATACCCCCGAACCGAGAATCCGTAGCGGTCGAGGTGCGGACTGCCCGGCGGTTGGGTCCAGGAAAGAAAACCGGGGGTCTGCCGGGTGTCATGTGACGATCCACGGTTTGCGCGCTGCCCGAAGTTCTCCTGGCTTTCGAGCCATGAGCAGCGGCCGCAGCGGCCTCCGCGGCTGGTGTGGCGGGCGGGGCGTCCGCAGTGGGCGCAGCGTTTGCCGGGTGCGGGCTTGCCTGGGGTCATCTGGCGCGCCGTCGCTGCTGCGCTCACGCGGGGTCGGCGCCCCAGTTGTCGCGCCGGTAGCGCTCGAGCGCTGCTTTCCGCTCGGCTCGCTCGGCCTCGCGGCCTTCGTCGCTTTGCACCCAGATGGCTCCACCCTGCGCGGCGGTCGGCTGCGTGACGTCGCGACCGGCGATCTCGGAGGCCTGCGGGGCGGTCGCGGCGGTCGCGACGTAGTCCGCGTCCTGGCGGAGCAGCGCCAGGATCCCGCCCAGCTCGAGCGGGTTGGTCAGGCTGGGGATGATTCGGCGCATGACGTCGAGCCGACCGGCGATCAGGCTTGGGGGCGCCTCGCTTCCGGTGAGCGCGCTCGGGAAGATCTGGGCGTAGACGGCGGCCTGGCGAGCGTTGCGGACTTCCTCGCGGATCGTGGCGAGGCTGTCGATCGCCTCGACGTAGCGGGCGCGGGCGGCCTCGGTTGCTGTTTCGGCGTCGGCGAGCAGGCGCCGGCGGTGCTTGACGACGAAGCGCTCCTTGTCCGCCTCGAGCTGCGCGACGATCGCGGCGCGCGCGTCGAGCTCGGCTCCGCCCTGGGCGATCTCCTCCTCGAGCGCGGGCGCGCTCGGCTCCGGTCGTGGGCCTCGGCCCTCCCGCAGCCACGCGACGAGGCTTTGTTCGTCCTGAACGGTCGCGAGCGTGAGTTGCGCGCGCAGACCCTGGATCCGCTCGCGGACGGTCTCGCGATCCCGGTCGGCCTCGGCGATCTTCTGGTCGTGCTCGGCGAGCTCGGGCCAGGAGCGACGCGGGCTGAACCGGCGGAGCGCGCCCTGCTCGGCCAGCGCGAGATCCTGGTAGACCGGATCCGGCGCGGGTGCTGGGATCCTGGCGGCCGCGGCGGTCGCGAGCCGAGCGGCCATGATCGCGGTCTCGGCGTCCATCCCGACGGCCTCGGCGATCGCGGTCGTCGTCGTCTTCGTCCGCTTGCCGGGTGCGAACTTCGTCGGGATCTTCATCATCGCGGACTCTCCTCGGTCGTGGTTCGCGTCGGCTGCAGGAGCGTCTCGACGGCGTCGGCCGTGAACCGGAGCGGCCCGGTCGAGCCGATCCTGAGCGATGGCAGCGATCCGTCGGCTGCTCGTCGGTACACCGTCCAAGGCGAAACCCTGAGCAGCCGAGCGACGTCGGCAACCTTGAGCAGCGTTTGCGGTTGCTCTTGTACGTTAGTCACGACTTGCAGTATACCCGGACGCTCGGCGTGCTTGCAAACGTCTAGAATCGGTGGGTGCCGCAACGGCTGCCTCGGTTCGACTCCGCCCGGGATGAGGCCGCCTGGCGGGACAAGCTCGCCCGGATCCTGCTCGAGGCTGGGGAGGACGACTCACCGAACGGCGCGAAGCCTGGGAGCGACGTCGGCGGCGGCGATCCCGCACGTCTCCGCGGCCTGCCGGCTATCGGGCGGAACGTGGCCGGGGCGATCCCGGGGACCGACCCGCTGCGGGCGCTGATCGCGAAGGAGACCCGGAACGGCCGCCGGCGTCACCGAGCGTAAGACCGTTCGCTGCGGGGACTGCGGCGAGACCTTCGAGCTGTCCGCCCGCAACGAGCTCAACTGGCGACGGCGCGGTCGTCAACCCGTCTGCCGCCCATGCCGCCACCCAACCCCGCAAACCGTCATCACCGAAGACGACCGCCGCTACTGGCTCGACCGCTTCACGCTCGAGGAGATCCGGGAGCTCGCCCGCGAAATCTGGCCGGCCGAGGAACCTCGCCGTGCCGGTTAGCGACGAGTCGCGGTGGCGCGGCTGGGCAACCGCGCTCGCCGAGCTGCCCCAGCCCGTCACGATCCGTTGCGCCCGCTGCGGCTTCGCTACCGAAGGCCAGCTCGAGCACGCCCGCGAAGCGTTCCAGACGCACGAGTGCGGACGAGCTGGAGCGGCTTCCTCCGGGTTAGCACCGGGGTTAGCATCCCGCGCGCTTTCCCGGCATCCCTGACATGAATGACCCGCATGGTTGAGCCAAAACCGCTCTGCCATGCGGGCCGAAAAGGCCCATACGGGATTCGAACCCGTGCCGCCGCCGTGAGAGGGCGGTGTCCTAGGCCACTAGACGAATGGGCCGTGGCGGGCGTCAGTGTAGCGAAGCGAATGACGCGCCTCGGCCACCGGGCTCGCTCCAAACCTGAGCAAGGCATTACCAAGGCTTTGCCGTCGCCTGGCCCGCCCTTGGTAGCGCGCCGTGCGCTCGCGATACGTGCGGACGAGCCTTAGCAACCCTTATCAACGGATCAGGGCGACCCGAACGCAAGCGAGAACAGACGCTAGGGGCGACCGGCTCGACGCCGGCTTCAACCGACGACAGCGCGGGCAGGACAACTCAGGCTCAGGCTCGAACGGCTTCGGCCGGGGTCGCGGGCGCGGCGACGACGACTGATCCTCCGAAGGCGATTGGTAGGGTCGAGCGGGTGGAGCACCCGTTCATGCCGCTTCGCTATGAGCGCCCGGAGGCGGAGGAACAGCTCTCCGCGTCGCGCGCGTTTCTCGGCCGGCTTCGGCGGCGGCGGACGGTGCGGACGTTCTCGCCCGAGCCGGTGCCGCTCGAGCTCGTCGCGAACGCGATCGCCGCGGCTGGCACGGCGCCGTCGGGCGCGCACCAGCAGCCGTGGACGTTCGTCGTCGTCACCAACCCGGAGCTCAAGCGGCGGCTGCGGGCAGCTACGGAAGAGGAGGAGCGGCGCAACTACGACGGGCGCATGTCCGAGGAGTGGCTTCAGGCGCTCGCGCCTCTCGGCACCGACTCCGTCAAGTCACATCTCGAGGACGCGCCCTATGTGATCGTCGTGCTGGAGCAGGTGTACGGGTTGCGCGTGGACGGATCGAAGGTGAAGCACTACTACGCTCGGGAGTCGGTTGGGATCGCGGTCGGGCTCCTGCTCGCGAGCCTGAACGAAGCGGGTCTCGTCGCGCTCACGCACACGCCGAGCCCGATGGGCTTCATCCGCGACTTGCTCGGGCGCCCCGCGAATGAACGGCCCTTCTGCGTCATCCCCGTCGGGTTCCCGGCCCCCGGCACGACCGTACCCGCCATCGAGCGGAAGCCCCTCGACGAGATCATGGTGCTGTCGTGATGCGGCTCTACCGGATCCCGTTTTCGACGAACGTCGAGCGGATCGCGCTCGCGGCCGCGCACAAGGGGCTCGAGTTCGAGTCGGTGTGGGTCGACGACGCCGACCGCAGCGAGATCGTGCGGGTCAGCGGTCAGGAGCTCGTGCCGGTGCTCGAGCACGACGGCCGCGTCCTCGCCGACTCGCCGCTGATCCTCGAGTACTTGGAGCAAGCCTTTCCGGCGGCGCCACTCCTGCCCGCCGATCCGGCCCAGCGCGCGGAGATCCGCATCTTCTGCGACTGGTTCAACCGCGTCTGGAAACGCGCTCCGAACCTGTACTTCCTGGAGGAGGAGAAGACCGACCCCGATCCGCAGCGGCTGGCGCAGCTCGGTGAGCGGCTCACGGCCACTCTGCCGCTCTTCGAGGATCTCCTCTCGGACCGAGACTTCCTCTTCGGCGAGCTCTCGCTCGCGGATGTGACGGCATTTCCGTTCCTGAAGTACGCGGTGATCTGGGAGGAAGGCGACCAACATCGCTTTCACGAGATCCTGCGCGACCACCTCCGGCTCGACGGAGCATTTTCGCGGCTCGAGGCCTGGCTCCACCGGGTCGACGCGCTCCCGCGCGTCTAGACGCGCGGATCGCAAAGAGGTTCACTATGGACATGACTGAGGAGAGGAGCGACGGCGAGCTGGTGGCGCTTTGCCGCGCCGGTGACGAGCAGGCCTGGTCGGAGCTCGTCGAGCGGTACTCGCGCTACGTCTACGCGATCGCCGTCCAGGGATTCCGCCTGCCCGAGCCCGATGCGGAGGATGTCTTCCAGGACGCCTTCGCCCGCGCGTTCGAGCGCCTCGTCTCGCTCCGCGACGACGACGCCTTTCGTCCCTGGCTGGCGCAGATGACGCGGCGCCTGTGCATCGACGTGTGCCGGCAGCGGCGGGACGAAGGCACGGAGCCTGAGATCGACGAGGAGGATCCGAGCCGCGAGCTCGAGCGGCTCGACGAGGCTCTGACCGTGCGCGAGGCGCTCGCGCAGCTCTCGGGAGATTGCCGCGAGATCCTCGACCGTTTCTTCTCCCGCGACGAGAGCTACCGCACCATCGGCGAGGCGTTGCAGCTGCCCTCCGGAACGATCGCGAGCCGGATCTCCCGTTGCCTCGGCCGTCTGCGAGAAGAGCTCGAGGGAAGAAAGGCGGTCGTTCTGAAGTCTTGAGTAACGAGATGCCGATCACGACGTACTCCGACGAACGAGTGGCCGAGCTTCTGCGGGCCCTGCCGCCGGCACCCGTCGGCTGGGTCACTGCGGCCGCCGAGCTGCCGCGTGCGCGCGCCGAGCTCGACCGGATCGTCGAGCTCGCGTCCGCGGATGCAGATTTCCGTCGCGCCCTGATCGAGGATCTCGAAACGGCCCTTCGCTCTGCCGGCTTCACGGCCGAGCGGAGACGGGTCGTGGAGCTGCGGCGCCGACTCGCGCTGTAACCGAGGCGGCAAGGACCGAGCGCCTGCTCGCGCTCCGGCTCGACGAGTTCCTCGACGCGCTCGCGGCAAAGGGACCGGTTCCCGCTGCCGGCGCGGCTGCTGCTGTGTGTACGGCCATGGCGGGAAGCCTCGTTGCGATGGCGGCCAGAACGTCCCCCGATTGGGAGGAAGCCGCCGGGGTCGCGGCCCAGGCTGAGGCGCTCCGAGCGCGCGTCGCCCCGCTCGCGCTCGCCGACTCGGAGGCCTACGCGGAGGTTCTCGCCGCGCTCTCGTCGACCGGCGAGGGTCGCAGTCCCGATCTCGCCGCCGCCCTTCGACGCGCGAGCGAGCTACCGCTCGCGATCGCCGAGGCTGCCGCCGATACGGCCACGCTCGCTGCCTACACCGCCGGCCGCTGCAAAGCCTCCGTTCGCGGCGAGGCTCTCGTCGCGGTTGCGCTTGCGGAGGCAGCAGCGCGGGCCGGAGCTCGGCTCGTCGAGATCAACCTGGCGGCGGCAACGCACGATCCGCATCACGAGCGCGCCCGCCGGGCGCTGCACGAGGCCGACGCTGCGCTTCGGCAAGCAGCAGGCGACGAATGAGCCTGCCCGCGTGGAGCCTGCCGTCGGACGACCTCGCGCGGATCGCGATCGAGCACGAGTGGCCGGAGCGGGTCGACGCCGCTTGGGCCTTCGGCGGCTCCACGGGCTCAGGCGTCCGCGTCTGCGTCCTCGACAGCGGGATCGAGCGCGGGCACCCGCTCGTCGGGGAAATCCAACAGTCGGTCACGGTCGTGCCCGAGGGAGAGGGCCACGCGGTTGTCGAGGACGATGGCGTCGACCCCTGCGGGCACGGAACCGCGTGCGCGGGTGTGATCCGAGCGCTCGCCCCCGATTGCAGCCTGCACAGCGTCCGCGTGCTCGGCACGGGCTACACCGGGAGTGGCGACGTGCTCCTCTCCGGGCTGCGCTGGGCCGTCGAGCAGGGCTTCGACGTGATCAACATGAGCCTCTCGACGACCAAGAGCAAGTTCGCCGCCGTCCTGCACGAGCTTGCGGATTCGGCCTACTTCGGCCGGACGGTGCTCGTCGCCTCGGCGCACAACATGCCCGTCGAGAGCTATCCCTGGCGATTCTCCTCCGTGATCTCGGTCGGAAGCCACGATCAGGACGATCCGCGGCTCCTGTACGCCAACCCGTCGCCGCCCGTCGAGTTCTTCGCCCGTGGGGTCGACGTCGAGGTCGCGTGGCCTGGGGGAGGCACGCTTCGCTGTACCGGGAACAGCTTTGCGACCCCACATGTCGCCGCTCTCTGCGCGCTCGTGCTCGCGAAGCACCCGAAGCTGACACCGTTCCAGGTCAAGAGCGTCCTCTATCTGACCTCGGCAAATGTGGGAGGTGTGACGTGACGGATCCGTTTCGCGCTGTCGTCGCCGCCGGGATCCTCCCGAGCGAGAAGCAGCACCGCGCGCTCCTCGACTCCATAGTCACGGCGGCGCAGGCGATTTTCAGGGCGCAGGCGGCTTCGATCTTCCTCCACGACGAGGAGACGGACGAGCTGGTCTTCGAAGCCGTAGCCGGGCAGAGCTCCGGGGCGCTGATCGGGACTCGGATCCCCTCGAGCACCGGGATCGCAGGCTGGGTGCTCGTGACCCGACAGCCGCTCGTGCTCGAGGACCTCGCCAACGATCCGCGCTTCGCCCGAAACGTGGCCGAGAAGACGGGCTACGTCCCGAGCGCGATGATGGCGGTGCCGCTCCTCCACGAGGAGCGCGCTCTGGGCGTGCTCCAGGTACTCGACCGCCAGCAGGACGAGCGATTCACCCTGGCCGAGATGGATCTGCTCGGTCTCTTCGCGAGCCAAGCGGCGATCGCGCTCGATCTCCTTCGAGGTGCGCGCCGGGCGAAGTCGATCGTCGAGGGCGGCCCGGTGGACGTCGCGCTCGTCGCCGAGCTCGCTGCCGCGCTGGAGGGTCTCGAGGAGGAGCGGCGCGAGGCGGGGCTGAAGCTCCTACGCGCGCTTGTGGAGGTGCTCGGCCACTAGATTGGGCTCACTCCTGGGCCCATCGTTCCGAGCCGCCCGGCGACGAGGGCGTCGGCCGCGCGGGCGCTTCGGGCATCCTGTGTCACCGCCGCGAGGAAGTCGGAGCGCTCGAGCGCAAGCAACCGGACGGGCGTACGCGCGGTCACCGTCGCGGTCCGCGGGACGTCGCGGAGCAACGCGATCTCGCCGAACCCGTCGCCCGGCTCGAGCACGATCGCACCCCGGCCTGCGTCCGCCTCGACCGTCCCCTCCTCGATCAAGTAGAAGCGAGCGCCCTCGTCGCCGAGGCGGACGATCTCGCCGCCCGCTGCGGCGGTCTCGACGACGAGACGGCCCGCGAGGTGTTCGAGCGTGGCCGGCGGGAGCGGCGCGAAGATCGGATGCTGGGTGAGCAGCGCCAGGCGTCCTGGATCCACCCGCGACCCCAGGGATACCGCAGCGAGGCTCCTCGAGGAGAGCAGCACCAGGGCCGGGAGGAAGACTCCGGTTGCGATCAGCGCTCCGCGAGCGCCCAGCGTCGCGACGAGGAGCGGCGCGACGAGCGCTCCCACTCCGATCGACGCGAGGAGGATGCTCTCGAGCACCCCGAACACGCGAGCGAGGACGTCGTCCGAAACGGCGCGCTGCATGAGCGTCAGGGCGCTGATGTCCGTGAGCGTGTTCCCGACGCCGCACACGACGAGCAGGGCGAGGACGAAACCGGGCTCGGCCCAGAGCGCCACGAGCGCGAGCGGGCCGCCGTAGAGCGCCACGCCGAGGCCGAAGTCGAGCGCGAGCCGGCCGCGCGCGGCCAGGGTCAGCGCGACGAAGGCTCCGAGAAGCCCACCGATCCCGACGGCCGAGTTGAGAAACCCGACGCCCGCCTCGCCGATCTCCAGCAGCTCGAGGGCGCTGACGACGACGAGCACGCCGAACGCTCCCGCGACGAGCGTCTGTGCGGCGTAGAGGCCGACGACGAGTCGGAGGCCTCGCTCCGCAGCCAGGGCGCGGAATCCGGCCCCGAGCTCCTGCGAGAACGGCTGTCGCGGCGGCCGCTCGGCCACGGCAGCAGGCGTCTCCGCGCGGATCCGTGCCACCATCAGCGCGGACCAGACGAAGCTCAACCCGTTGACGGCGAAGACGACCTCGGCGCTCGTGGCCGCGAGCAGGAGTCCGCCGAGCGCCGGGCCCAGGAAGCTGCCGATGCTCTCGACCGTGGAGGAGGCGACGTTCGCCGCACTCAGCTCCTCCGGGGTCTTGGCGAGCGAGGGCAGGAGCGCCGCCTGGGCCGGCCGGAAGGCCGTGCCGACAACGCTTGCGACGCCCGCAGCGGCATAGACGAGAGGCGCAGGCCCGTCCCAGAGAATCGTCAGCGCGGCGACACCCATCAACGGCGCTCTGATCAGGTCGGCCGCCACCATCACCCGCACCCGCGAGACGCGGTCGGCCGCGACGGCGACGATGGGAGCCGCCAGCGCCGAGGGCAGCAGCCGGATCACGGCGACGAGGCCGACGGCAGCGGCCCCGCCCTGACCGTAGGCGTACACGGCGAGCGCGACCGAGTACGACCAGTTCCCGACGACGGAGCCCATCCAGGCGAGCTGGATCCGTCGGAGATTCGGATTGCGGAACGTGGCACCGAGCGACCCGTAGGTTCGACCGAGACGTGTCGCGAGTGCCCGCACGAGCGCCACCATCGCAGCATTTATTGCGAATCGGAAGAGGCTGATGGAAGATGCGTGCTCACTTCGGCGTCTAGTGGTCGAGCGCCGACCAGAGGCGCACGAATCCGAAAGCCAGACAACGAAGGGAGTTCGACATGTCGGAGAAGGAGCGGGACACCGAGCGTCACGACAGCGGCCAGACCGAGGAGCCGGTTCAGGATCCCTCGACCGACGACTTCGAGGCTCACCGTCACATCGACCGCGACGCCGAGCGCGACGCCGAGCGGGACGACAGCGGCCTGCCGAACCGGGACGATCCGGGCCGCAACATCGACTGAGAAACCACCAGCGCGACAGAAGCCGGGGCACGGCGGACTCCTGCCCCGGCTTCGTGCTTTGGTTTTTTGGCAAGTGCGCGAGCGTGCGACGGGGTCGCTTGACTCTGAGGGCGAAAAGCCCGATTGTTGACAATGTCCGCCCGGGCTCGCGAGGCGGCTGAACTCTCCGATCATCGGACGCGAGGCGGAGCTCGAGCAGCTCGTCGAGGCGTTCGAGCGGGTCTCCGTGACCGCCACCTGTGCAGTCGTGACGGTGCTCGCCCCGGCCGGCGCGGGGAAGTCGCGGCTGACCAAGGAGTTCGTCGAGCGTGTCGAAAGCCGCGCGACGGTCCTCCAGGGTCGCTGCATCCCGTACGGGGAGGGAATCACGTACTTCCCGCTCGCGAACATGCTCAAGAGCCTCGCCGGGATCGACGACGGCGAGACGCGCGACGAGGCGCGGGCGAAGCTCGCCGAGCTCGTTGACGACAGCCACGAGGGGAAGCTCGTCGCGACGCGCCTCGCGGGCGCGATCGGGCTCGACGACGTGCTCGGCCGCCCGGAGGAGATCTCGTGGGCGGTGCGCCGACTGCTCGAGAACTTCGCCGCCGAGCGGCCGGTCGTCGTCGTCTTCGACGACATCCACTGGGCCGAGCCGGCATTCCTGAACCTGATCGAGTATCTGGCCGCGTTCAGCCGGGGTGCCCCCATCCTCGTCCTCTGCCCGTCTCGCCCGGAGCTCGCCGAGACGGTGCCCACGTGGGCGACCTCGCTGGCGAACGCGAGCTCGATCGTGCTCGAGCCGCTCGGCGACGCGCAGTGTGAGCAGCTCGTCGCGAACCTGCTCGGCGAGGACGTCGCCGCCGACCTCGGAGCCCGGGTTGTTGCCGCAGCGGAGGGCAACCCGCTCTTCGTCGAGGAGATGCTGCGGATGCTGATCGACGACGGCTTGCTCGTGAAGCGCAACGAGCGCTGGGAGGCCGACGTCGATCTCCGAGGTGCGGTGATCCCGCCCTCGATCGAGGCCCTTCTCGCAGCCAGGCTCGATCGGCTCGCACCGCGCGAGCGCGCGACGATTCAGCGTGCGGCAGTGATCGGCCGGATCTTCGGTTGGGAGGCGGTGGTCAGCCTGTCGCCCGAAGCGGAGCGGGGCGAGACGGGTGCCAGCCTGCAGGAGCTGATGCGAAAGGAGCTCGTTCAGCCCGACGCCGACGAGCTCGGGGGCGAGGACGCGTTTCGCTTCAGCCACATCCTGATCCGAGATGCCGCGTACCGCGCGATCCCGAAGGAGACGCGGGCGGTCCTGCACGAGGGATTCGCGACCTTCTTGGAGGAGAGGGTCGGCGAGCGCGTCGCCGAGTACGACGAGATCATCGGGTACCACCTGGAGCAGGCCTACGAGCAGCGGCTCGGGCTCGGGTCTGTCGGGCCGGGCGCCGTTGCGTTGCGCACGCGCGGTCGAACGAAGCTCTGGTCGGCAGGGCAGCGGGCGCTCCTGCGCGGGGACCTTGCCGCAGGAGTCAATCTCTTCGAGCGGGCGATGCGGCTCGGTGACCAGGACGACGACGACCGGGCTGACATCGTGATCCGGCTCGCGAGCGTCCTTGTCCAGCTCGGTAAGCTCGAGGAGGCGGAGGCGATGCTCGAGCAGGCCTACGACCAAGCGGAACTTTCCCGCGACGTGGCGAACGCAACCCGCGCCGCGATCGGCCGTGAATTCGTTCGCCTGCAGACGAACGCTGCCGGCCGGGCCGAAGAGGCCGCGCGGCTGGCGGAGCGTGCGATCCCGCTGTTTCGCGAGAACGGTGACGATCTCGGGTTGGCGCGCGCCTGGCGGCTGCGGAGCGAGGTAGACCGGCTTGCCTGCCGCTTCGGCGCAAAGGCGGAAGCGCTCGAGCAGGCTCTCGTCCATGCGCGGCATGCCGGCGACGAGCGCGAGGAGGCGGAGATCCGACTCCTGCTGGGGACGAGCTTCGTCTACGGACCGACTCCTGTATCGAGGGCGATCGAGCGTTGCACCGAGTTGCTCGCGGAGAGTCACGGTGTTCGTTGGATAGAGGCGTCCTGGCTCGGGATGCTCGCCTACCTGGAGGCGATGGCGGATCGGACCGACGAGGCGCGCGATCTCTACGGACGCAGTCGTGCGATTTACGAAGAGCTCGGAATGACCTTCGCGCTCGTGGCCAGGACAGCCATCCCTGCCGCGATCGAGACCATGGCCGGCAACCCGGCCGGCGCGGAGCGGGAGCTGCTCTCGGGTTACGAGGCGCTCGCCACGATCGGTGAGACGGAGCTACGCTCGACCGTCGCCGCCATGCTCGCCGAGAGCTATGTCTCCGAGGGCCGCGACGACGAGGCGGAGGAGTACAGCCGGATCAGCGAGGAGCTCGCCGCAAGCGACGACTTCGGCTCGCAGGTTCTCTGGCGCGGAGCTAGGGCGCGCGCGCTCGCGCGACGCGACAGCGACCCGGCGGCGGAGGGTTTGGCTCGCGAGGGCGTTCGCCTGGCGGCGACGACGGACTGCCTCAGCCTGCACGGATCGGCGATCCTCGATCTCGCCGAGACGTTGGCGACGCTTGGGCGCGTCGACGAGACGCCGGCACTGCTCGCCGAGGCGAGAACGCTCTTCGAGCGCAAGCAGGACCTCCCGTCGCTGCGGCGGGCGACGCGGATCGAATCGGCGTGCGAGGCGGGCGCAACGCTCTGACGACCTCGCGAGCAGCCTTTTCTCGTGCGCGGTAGATTCGCCCTGTGAAGATCCGTCCCGGGCACCTCCGCAAGAACGCCAAAATCGAGATGCTGCGAAAGGTGCCGCTCTTCGCGCAGTGCTCGCGGAAGGATCGACGAGATCGCGGGCGTGGCCGACGAGCTCCAGCTCGCCGACGGGCGCGAGCTGACGCGCGAGGGTGCGCGCGGCCGCGAGTTCTTCGTCGTGATCGACGGAGCGCTCGAGGTGCGGCGCAAGACGAGGAAGATCGCCAGCCTCGGTGCCGGCGACTTCGTCGGCGAGATGGCGCTCGTCACGGGCCGGCCCCGCAACGCGACCGTGACGACGAAGGGCGTCGTCCGGGCGCTCGTGATCACCGACCGCGCCTTCGCCCGGCTGCTCGCCGCCTCACCGACGATTCAACTCAAGATCATGCGGGCGCTCGCCGAGCGAGTCCCCGACCCAACACATTGAAGGGCATCTAGCTCGCGGCGTCCCGCGAGTCGAGCCGTTCCTCGAAATGCTTCCGGAGCTTCTCGCCGTCGGCGAGCACGTCGAAGCGCGGCCGGCGGGGAGGGAGCTTGACGATCCTGACGTCCTGGCCTCGGGCACCGTGGCAGCGGTCGTAGGCGGCCGCTTCGTCGAGCGGGACGAGGACGGGGCGTCGGCCTGGCAGGCGCATGCCGTACTGGTATCACGGCTGCGCTCGGAACGAGAAGCTGCGGGACTAGGATTCGAACCTAGATAGCTGGCGCCAGAGGCCAGAGTCCTACCGTTAGACGATCCCGCAACGAAGCCGCATTTTAGCCTAGGTCTCGAGGTTGTAGACCTGCACGAGCCGTTTCTCGGCGTCGGTGTCGATGTGGGCGATCACCTCGACGTACGGCTCGAGGCCGCTGCCGCGGAGCTTCGCCTTCAGCAGGCCGTCCACCTGGAAGAGTCCAGAGGAGTTGTTCATCACGATCTCGATCATCACCGGCTTCGTCTTTCCGTCCCTGATCGAGACGTCGTCGATCGCCGCAGCCGAGAGCGAGTGCATTGAGACCCGGCCGCGCTCGAACGGGATCCGGGAGCGACCCTCGGCCATGTCGAGCGCGTCCGCGACCCGCAAGATCCCGGCTTCCAGCGCGAGCGGCTGCCCGTCGGCGCGGTGACTCGTGATCGCCTGGAGCACCTCGGAGCTGATGACGGTGAGGTCCGGCTCCTCGTAGATCCCGTCGAGCAGCTCGCGCAGCTTGGGCTGGGCGAGGAAGAGCGAGAAGTCCTCGTGCCCATGCCGATGCACGGACATGCCGATGCAATGGAGGAGCGCCGAGAGGGTGACGACCACCTCCGCGTCCTCGCGCTCGAACCCGTAGTCCCGCACGACCGACGGCTCCACGCCGTGCTTGAAGAGCTGGCGGAGGATCTTCAGCGCGATGTTCGCGACGATCTGGATGTGCACCCAGGAGTGGTCGTTGATCTCCATTCGCACGACCGCGTTCACGTTCGAGACGTGCCACCAGCTCTTGAGCTGCTTGTCGGCCTCGACGCGCTCCATCAGCCGGCGCAGCTTGCGATTGCCGCGCACCGGCAGGTTGATGTGCATCTTCTCGACCGCCTGGGCGGGGGTCAGCCGGGTCTCCCGCATCGCCTCGTCGGAGACGGGCTCGGCGATCCGCTCCTCGGTCTCCGGGTCGAGTGCCATCGGGAGACGATACTCCGCCGGCGAGTATCGTCCCCGGCCGTGAGCGAGCAGCAGCCGGAACGAGCTGACGGCCCGGCCCAGCGGCCCGAGCTGCGACCGCTGGGGATCGGCGAGATCTTCGACGTCGGGATCACGATCTACCGTCGCAACTTCCGGACTCTCTTGACGCTCGTCTTCGTCGTCGTGGCCCCGATCGAGATCGTTTCCGCCCTGATCCAGTCGTCGGCGCTGCCCGACGGCGACGGGCTGGTCACCGACACGTCGACCGGCACGCTCGAGCTCGGCCGAGACTTCTGGACGAGCGTCGCCGGCTTCGGCGCCGCCGGGATCCTCTCGTTCATCGGCGCGACGGTGGCGACCGGCGCCTGCTTCAAGGCAATCGCGGACGGCTACCTCGGCGAGCGGGCCGAGTGGCGCCCGGCGCTGCGCTTCGCTGCGCGGAGGCTGCACTCGATCCTCTGGATCACCGTCCTCGGGGGCCTCCTCTCCATCCTGGGTCTTCTTCTGCTCGTGATCCCTGGCGTCTACCTGTACATCGCCTTCTCGGTCGCCGTGCCGGTGCTCCTCACCGAGGGGCTTCGCGGCAGGCGCGCGCTTGGGCGCTCGCGCCGGCTCGTCAAGGGCCGCTGGTGGGGAGCGTTCGGGGTCGTCGCGCTCGGCACGATCCTGGTCGGGATCGTCAGCGGCGCTCTCGCCGGGCTGGCCGGCGCCTTCACGACCTTCGACACGTCGAACCCGACGCTCGGCTCGTTCCTCGTCAACACTGGCGCGACCGTGCTGGCGAGCCTGGTCGCGACACCACTCACGGCCGCATTCGTGACTGTCCTCTACTTCGATCTGCGCGTGCGGAAGGAAGCGTTCGACCTGCAACTGCTCGCGGAGCAGATCGGGGTGGAGCCCGGATCCGGACAGAGAATCGGTCAGACGCCTGCGCCGCTTCGCGAGGGTCGGCTCGAGGACGAGCTCGACGAGGAGCAGCCGCCGTTCTGGCCGCCGCCTCCGGGCTGGAAGCCGCGCAGCCAGCGGAACGCCGGCGAATGAGGCTGCAGACCGCGGTGGCACTTATCGGGGCCGCGCTCGCGGCGACGCTGCCGAGCTCGACCCTCGCCGGCGAGGCGACTGGGGAAGAGATGCGAGCGCTTGCGCGGGAGGCGGCCGCCGATCCCGAGTCCCTTGCGCGCCTGCGTCAGGTGGACAGCGTCGATGGCCGTGCAGTCGATCTTCGCTCGGCGCTCGCGGACGCGAACGGAGCCGAGCTCGAGCGCAGGCTCACGGTTCTGGCGGCTCCGAGCGGGAAGAGTGCGTCCGCTGCCGATCCAAGCGCCACCGCGGCGGCGATCCTCGGCGAGCGCCGTTTTCGGGGAACCGGGCCGCCGCGGCCCTTTCGTCGCGCGCTTGAATGGCTCGGAGATCGGCTCGAGCCGCTCGCCCGTCCATTTCGGTGGCTCGCCGGATGGATTCCCGGCGGCGGGAGCGCGCTCTGGGTTCTGCTCGGGCTCTCCGTCGTGGGTGCTGCAGCCGTCGTCGCCGCGCGGCTCGGGCGGCATCGGGGCGGCGCCGTCTTCGAGCGCCAGCGACGCGCAGAGCGGGAGCAGGGACTCGATCCGCGCACGCTCGATCGCTTTGCGGATCAGGCCGAGTCGCGGGGCGAGCTCGATCTCGCGCTTCGGCTTCGGTTCCGTGCGGGACTCGTCCGGCTCGCGCAGGTCAGGGCGATTCCAGAGCCGGAGACGCTCACCAGCCGTCAGCTCATCGGGCTCCTGCACTCGGAGCGGTTCGACCGGCTCGCGCACACCCTGGACGAGGTCGTGTACGGCGGCAGGGCGGCTTCTGCAGCCGATCTCGACGCGGCCAGGAGCGAATGGCCGCAGGTGCTGGCGCGCGCCGACCGAGCATGAGCGGGCGGCGGCTGGCCCTCGGATTGGTCGGCCTCGTAGTCGGGCTCAACGTGGCTGTGAAGATGGTGGAGCTCGCGTATCCCGAGCCGGGCGGGCCCTCGGCTTCCGCCTACGGCACGCGGGACGAGGGCGTCGCGGCGTACGCAGAGCTGCTGCGCCGGACGGGTCACGAGGTCGCGCGGGTTCGCGATCGGCCACGCGAGCTGGCTCTGGAGCCGACCAGGACGACGATCGTTCTCCTCGACCCGGGCGTCGTCGAGCGGGAGGATGCGGACGCGCTGCGGAGCTTCGTCGAGCGGGGAGGACGGCTGGTCGCCTCGGGGCCGGGCTTCGGCTGGCTCGGCCGGCTGGTTCGGCCCGCCCCGCAATGGCGGCCGGGGCCGGTCGAGGACATCGGCACGCTCGCGCCGTTCGGCGAGCTGGCCGGAGTCGACGAGATCGCAGCCGCGGAGAGCGGCTCCTGGGGCGATGCCGGGGCGACGCTGCCCGTACTCGGCGACGCGAAGGGGAGCCTGCTCACCGTCGGCGCGATCGGCCGCGGCCGGGTCTTGCTCCTCGCGGACGGCAGCCCGCTCGCCAACGGCGCGCTCGACCTCGCCGACAACGCCGCCCTCGGCCTGGCCCTGGTCGGCGAGTCGAGTCGGCAGGTCGCCTTCCTCGAGCGCTACCACGGCTACGGCGCGGCGAGCGGCTTCGCCGCAATCCCCCGCGGCTGGCTCGTTACGCTGGCCGGGATGCTCGTTGCCGCACTTGCGTTCATGGTCGCCCGCGGCCGCCGCCTCGGCCCCGCCGAGGAGACGGCCCGCACGCTCGCGCCGGCGCGCGCGCTCTACGTGGAGTCGCTCGGCGCGATCCTCACCCGCACGCGAGGGCCGGCCGAGGCGAGCGAACCGCTGCGCGCCCGAGCGCTCGCCGCTGCTGCCCGGCTCGGGGTGGCCGGAGATGCATTCGAGCGGGAGCCGAAGACCCCGGACGATCTGCTCCGGCTCGGTCGCGCTGCCGCCGAGCTCGAGCGCCGCAGCCCGGGACGAAGCGCGTGACGCTGCGAGATCGCGTCCAGGCCGAGGTCTCGAAGGTCGTCCTCGGTCAGGAGGACGCAGTCGACCGGCTTCTCGTCGCGCTCGTCGTGGGCGGACACGTCCTGCTCGAGGGCGTCCCGGGTGTCGCCAAGACGCTGCTCGCGAAGGCGACGGCGCGAGCGCTCGGACTGCCCTTCCGCCGCGTCCAGTTCACGCCGGACATGTTGCCTTCCGACCTGACCGGGACGATGGTCTATCGCGAAGGGTCCGTCTCCTTCCGGGCAGGGCCGGTGTTCACGAACGTGCTGCTCGCCGACGAGATCAACCGGACGCCGCCGAAGACGCAGGCTGCGCTGCTCGAAGCGATGGAGGAGCGGCAGGTGACGATCGAGGGGGAGACGAAGCCGCTGCCGCAGCCGTTCGTGGTCGTCGGCACGCAGAACCCGATCGAGTACGAGGGCACCTATCCGCTACCCGAGGCGCAGCTCGATCGGTTCCTCTTCAAGCTCGCGATCGGTTACCCCAGTGAGGAGGTCGAGCGCTCGCTGCTCGCGCTGCGCCACCGGGGAGTTGCGCCGGCAACTCTGGACGACGTCGAGCCGGTCGTGGGGGCGGATGAGCTGCGAGAGGCCCAGCGCGACGTCGACTCGACCGGAGTGACGGACGAGGTGCTCGGCTATGTCGCCGGCGTGGTGCGCGCGACCAGGACGCTGCCGAGCGTGGAGCTGGGGGCGAGTCCGCGTGCCGCTGTCCACCTGCTCGCCGCGGCCAAGGGTGCGGCTCGGCTCGCGGAGCGCGGGTTCGTCACTCCCGACGACGTGGCCGAGATGGCCCACGACGTCCTGCGCCATCGGCTGCTCCTGCGCCCGGAGGCGGAGCTCGAGCGGTACACGCCGGACGCGGCGATCGACGCGGCGCTGCAGACCGTGCCAGTCCCTCGGTGAGTCCCACCGCGCGCGGCGCCCTCGCGCTCGGGGCCGCCGCGCTCTCGGCGCTCGTCCTGCCTCCGGTTCTGTCGGTGTTCGCGCTTCTCGCCGTGGGCTCGGGAATCGTCGTCGATGCTCTCGGAGCGCGACGGGCGCCGGAAGTCGTGCAAGAGCTGCCCGGAATCCTTGCACGCGGCGTGCCCGCCCGCCTCTCGCTTCGCTCCGATTCGGACGGGCGGGCGGTGCGTCTCCGTCAGCCGCGTCTCGCGGACGTCGCGATCGAGCCGCAGGAGGGGGACGGGACGCTCGACGCGCAGGTGATCGGCCTCCGGCGCGGGCGGCACACGCTGCCGACACCGGCGGCTCGTGTCGTCGGATCGCTCGGGCTCGGCTGCTGGTACCACCGCCCCGGCGAGCCGCGGGAGGTCGCCGTCTACCCGGATCTACCCGGTGCCCGCCGGCTCGCGATCGCGGTGCGAACCGGCCGATTCCGCGACGAGGGACGTCGCTCGCGAGGGCCGCTCGGGCTCGGAACCGACTTCGAGTCGATCCGCGACTATTCACCCGACGACGATGTTCGCCAGCTCAACTGGCGGGCCACCGAGCGGCTCGGCCGGCCGATGTCGAACACCTATCGCGTCGAGCGCGACCGGGACGTCGTGTGCGTCGTCGACTGCGGTCGATTGATGGCCGCGCCGCTCGGAGATCGAACCCGGCTCGACGCGGCGATCGACGCCGCCGTCGCGGTCGCCGCTGTCGCCGACGAGGTCGGCGATCGCGCGGGCGTGCTCGCCTTCGATCGCGAGATCTTGCGCCGGCTCGCGCCACGCAGGGCTGGTGCTCGAGCCGTCGTGCAGGCGCTCTTCGACATCGAGCCTCGCCCGGTCGACTCGGATTACGAACTCGCCTTCCGTCACGTCGGCGAGTCGAAACGCGCCTTCGTGCTCGTACTCACTGATCTGCTCGAGGAAGCCGCGGCGCGCCCGCTCTTGGCCGCGCTGCCGCTGCTGGCCCGCAGACACGCGCTGGCCGTCGCGAGCGCTACCGATCTCGAGCTGCAGGGCTTCCTCACCGTCGAGCCGACGGAGCCCGCCGAAGTCTACCGCGCGGCGGCGGCTGCGGAGGTGCTCGAGTCGCGCGCCGCGGTCACCGCCCTGCTCCGCCGCGCGGGTGCAATCGTGATCGAGGCGCCGGCCCAAGCGCTCCCGGCCGCGTGCGTCAGCGCGTATCTGCGAGCGAAGTCCCGGGCTCGTTTGTAGCGCGCCCCAGCGTGAGCACGAGCGTCCAGTAGATCGCGCCGAGCGCGAAGCCGACGACGAGCGCGCCGGCGAGACCGGTGCCCGAGCCCGTCACGAATCCCTCGACGATCCCGGCGAGGACGAGCCACGGCGCGGTCCCGAGGACGAGTGCGAGCGCCGGGGGTGCCTCACGGCGCAGCGACGCCCCGCGCGTCCGCGTTCCCGGCTCGACGATCGTCCAGCCGAGCCTGAGCCCCGCCGCGCCTGCGACGGCGATGCACGACAGCTCGAGCACGCCGTGAGCGCTGACGAGCTCGAAGAAGACGGGGCCGTTTCCGGCGCCGATCGCGAGCCCGGAAACCACGCCCAGGAGGACGCCGTTCAGGACGAGCACGAACGCTGTGCCGAGCCCGACGAGGATTCCGGCCGCGAAGGCGAGAATCGAGACCCGGATGTTGTTCGTCAGGATCGTCGCCGCGAACGCAGCCTGCTCGTCGGCCGCCAGCCCGATGTCTCCGCCCTCGGGTCGTGGCTCCGTGACGCTCTGATATTCCGCCGGAACGAGGCCGGCCGCGGCGCCGGGATCCGAGAGCGCCCAGCCTCCGGCGAGTGCAGCGGGGCCGAAGAGCAGCGCGACGGCAATCGCCAGCGGCACCGCCCGCTCGAGTACGAGCTGCCAGTAGCCGCGCACGACGAAGTCGCGCAGCGCTCGACGACGAGTCGGAACCGCGTAGACGAGCGAGCGGCCCCCTGCGACGAGCCGCTCCAGCCGATCGACCACGGGATCGCCGGGGAAGGCGCTCCGGGCCAGCGCGAGGTCGGCCGCGGTCGCGCGATAGAGCCCGCCGAGCCGGCGCACGCGGGTCGCGCCCAGCGACTCGGGTCGCCGGCCGGCCGCCTGCACGAGCCCCTCGAGCTCGCTCCAGGCAGGGCTTCGATCGCGGACGAAAGCGTCTAGGTTTCTCACGAGATGCGGTTCGACGAGACGATCACGATCGCCACTCCCGAGGGAGTCGACCTCGAGCTCACGCTAGCAGGGGCAGGCTCGCGCTTCGTCTCGGCGCTCGTCGACCTGGCGATCCAGACCGCGCTGCTGATCGCGACGTTCGTGGCCGTCGGGCTGCTCACGACCGACGCGTCGCCCGATCGAGAGGGACTCGCCGCGGCCACCTTTGCGCTGATCTCGTTTCTCGTCGTCTTCGGCTACGATGTCCTCTTCGAGGTGCTCGCGGCGGGGCGGACGCCCGGCAAGCGGCTGAACGGCCTGCGCGTCGTGCGCTCGGCGGGGGAGCCCGTCGGCTTTCTCACGAGCGCCGTCCGGAACGCCCTGCGGCTGGTCGACTTCCTTCCGTTCGCCTACGTCCTCGGCGCCGGCACGATCCTCGCGACGCGCAAGAACCAGCGGCTCGGAGACGTCGCGGCAGGGACGCTCGTCGTTCGCGACCGACGCGCGACGACACGCGCCGCAGCGGCGCTACCAACCCCGGTGACCGTTTCCGCGGCGGCCGTCCCCGAGTCCGCGTCCTGGGATACGAGCGCCGTCACAGCCGAGGAGATCGCCGCCGTCCGGCGCTTTCTCGAGCGCCGAGCGGAGATCGAGGATCAAGCGCGCTCCGACCTCGCCCGGACGCTCGCCTCACGGCTTCTGCCCAAGGTCGGCGGCGTCCCGCCCGACCTCAGTACCGAGCGCTTCCTCGCGCTGCTCGTGGCGGCGAAGGCTGCGCGCGGCGAGTCGACGCGGTAGGCTCGCGCGCGCCAGGTGCCGACGAGAGGAGGTCAGTGTCCGAGCAGTCGCAGTACTCGCAGAGCGGCAGCCGCGCGTCCGGTCCGCGAGCCGGATTCTGGCGGCGGTTCGTTGCCTCGCTCCTCGACGGGATCGTGATCGGCATCGCGAACGTGATCCTGCTCGGACTCATCGACGACAACGCCGCCACCGGGATCGCGACCCTGATCGGGCTCGGTTACTACACCTATTTCGAGGGCAGCGCCTCGGGCCAGACACTCGGCAAGAAGGCACTCGGGATCCGCGTGCTCAGCCTGAAGGACGGCGGGCCCATCGGCTACGGCCGCGCCTTCATCCGTTACATCGGCCGGATCGTCTCGGCGATCCCGCTCCTCCTCGGCTACTTCTGGATGCTCTGGGACAAGGAGAAGCAGACCTGGCACGACAAGTTCGCCGGCAGCGTCGTCGTGCCCGAGTCGGACTACCCGGTCTCGCAGTGGCCGTAGGACGCTAGCGCTAGGTTTCCGTCGGCCGCGGCCCGAAGAGGTAGTGCGAGACGAGCCACTCTCGCCCGCCCCGGTAGCCCCACAGCTCGGCGCACGCGAGGAAGAAGACGCGCCAGTTCGCGAGCCAGGCCCTGGCGCGGTCGGCGTCGTAGGCCTCCGCGAGCACGGCGAGCGCCTGGTCGCGGTTGCAGTCCAGCCGCTCCAACCAGGCCTCGGCGGTCTGCGCGTAGTGCTCGCCGCTCACGCGCCAGTGGTCGCGCAAGGAGAGGTCGCGCTGGAAGTGGAGGAGCAGGTCGTCGGAGGGCATGTTCCCGGCGGTGAAGAACCTCCGCGCCATCCACCCTTCGTCGTAGGCATAGGCGTAGAGACGGTGGCTGAAGACATGGACGAAGAAGAGGCCGTCGGGATCGAGCCATGAGGAGATCCGACCGAAGAGGCGCTCGTAGTTGCGCACGTGCTCGAGCATCTCGACCGAGAGGATCCGGTCGAAGCGCCCGCCGGGCTCCCACTCGTTCACGTCGGCGGTGACGAGCTCGAGGTTCGCCGGCGCGCGCGGCTGGAGGAACTCGCGCTGGACGGCCGAGTTCGAGACGGCGACGATCCGGGAGGACGGATAGCGCTCGGCGAGCCAGAGGCTGAGCGAGCCCCAGCCGCAGCCGAGGTCGAGCAGCGTCATCCCGTCCTCGACCTGCGCGCGCTCGCAGGTCAGCGCGAGCATCCGCTCCTCCGCCGCGGCGAGCGAGTCGCCCGGCGCCCAGAGACAGGAGCTGTACTTGAGCCGCGGGCCGAGCACGAGCTCGAAGAACGCAGCGGGCAGCTCGTAGTGCTGCTCGTTCGGCCGCTCGACCTGCTCGGCGATCGGCGCCGCGCTCAGTCGCTTGACGAACTCGCGGGTCGCGTTCGGCCCCTTCCGCCGCTCACGCGCGAGTCGAGTCGCAAGGTTCGCTCGGATCCCGAGTCGCAGCAGTGGATCCGGGACGCGCCCGGACTCGATCAGGCGGTCGACGAGCGCGGAAACCATGGGATGAAGACGCTCGTCTCGTGCTGGTAGCGCCGGAAGTCGTCTCCGCGGCTGCGCAGCGCCTGCTCCTCGGCCGGCTTGACGCCGGTGACGAAGAGGATCAGGTAGAGGATGAAGGCGGGTGCTGCCAGCCCGATCCAGCCCCACGGCGCCGCGAGCGCGATCAGCGCGTATGCAACCCAGGTGAGCCACTGGAAGAAGTAGTTCGGGTGACGCGAGTAACGCCAGAGTCCTTCGCGCATCGTGCGGCCCTTGTTCGCCTCGTCGGCCTTGAAGCTCTTGAGCTGCCGGTCGGCGAGCGCCTCGAGCGGGGCGGCAACGAGCCAGAGCGCCGCGCCCACCCACTCGAGCGGCGCGAGGCCGTCGCCGCGGTTGAAGGCGATCAGGACGAACGGGATTGCGAGCACGGCCGCTACGAGCGCCTGCGCCTGGTAGAAGATCGCGAAGGTCAGCTGCTCGCGACCGCGCTCTCGCCACCGCCGCCGCAGCTCCTGATAACGGGTGTCCTCCCCCTTGCCGAGCCGCCCGCGGACGAGTGAGGCGATCCGGAGGTTCTCGAGACCGGCGAGCGCGAGGATCAGCAACCGGTGCTCGAGCTCTCCCGGACCGAACGCCGCTGCGAGCGCGGCGATCAGGACCAGGCTTCCCGCCCAGCCCGCATCGACCGCGGTCGCGTCCCGTGTCCGGCGCTGGAGCAGGTAGAGGCCGCCGAGTAGGAGCGCTGCCGCCGCCCAGCCGAGCAGCCAGAGCTGCCAGCGGTGCTCGATCATGTCGTTGCCCCGATTGCGCCGGCGAGGCGATTCGTCAACTCGCGCGCCGCTGCCACCGTCGGCTTCGCCGGCTCGACGGCGATCGGCTCGCCGACGTGCATCTCTGTCGGGGGGCGGCCCGGCCACGGGAAGCCGCGGGTGCCGACCAGTCGCACCGGCACGATCGGGGCGCCGGTCGCAAGCGCCAGCCGCGCGGCGCCGCGGTGGAAGACGCGATCCGGAAGCTGTTTCGAGGTGCCCTGGGGAAAGATCCCGATCACCTCGCCGCCGTGGAGCAGGGATGCGGCCCGCGAGATCGCGGAGCCGTCGCCCGTGCCTCGCTCGACCGGGAAGGCGCCGAACGACTCGAGGATCCTCCCGATGAGCGAGTGGCGCCACAGATCCGCCTTCGCCATGTAGCGCACTGGCCGCGGCGTCACGAGGGCAAGGAGCCAGGGATCGAACAGCGACTCGTGGTTGGCGACGAGGATCGCAGGGCTGTGCATCGGAACCCGGTCAGCACCTGTGATCCGGACGCGGTAGAGCCGCCTCGCGATCCCGCGGAAGTTCGCGCGCTCGAGCAGCCGATAGAGCATCAAGCGAGAGTCTCGTTGAACGGCCGGGTAATGGTGAGCTGGACGTCGCGAAGCGCCCTGGTCCGGAACCCCGCCTCGCAGAAGGCGAGATAGAAGTCCCACGTGCGCTCGAAGCGCCGGTCGTAGCCGAGCCTGCGCACCTCGCCGATGTGCGCGCGGAAGCTCTCCCGCCAGCGTTGCAGCGTCACCGCGTAGTGGGGACCGATCTCCGCCACCTCGTGCACCATCAACCGCGAGCTCGCGGTCATCGCCCTGGTCAGCGCGGTCAGCGACGGGATCAGGCAGCCGGGGAAGACGTAGCGCTCGATCCAGTCGGGCGAGCGGCGGTAGCGCTCCCAGCGGTCGTCGGGGATCAGGATCGTCTGGACACAGGCGACGCCGCCCGGCTCGAGCAGGCGGTCGATCGTCTCGAAGTAGGTGCCGAACTGCTCCTCGCCGATCGCCTCGAGCATCTCGATCGACGCGACCTTCGTATAGCTGCCCTCGTGCCGGCGATAGTCCTCCTCGAGGATGCGGATGTCGAGACCGCCGGTACGCTCGCGCGCGAGCGCCGCCTGCTCGGCGGAGATCGTCAGCCCGGTGACGCTGCAGCCGTATTCCGTGGCCGCGAACTGCGCGAAGCCGCCCCAGCCGCAGCCGATCTCCAGCACCCGGTCGTCGGCGTTCAGGCGCAAGCGCTCGCAGATGCGCCGGTACTTGCGGCGCTGGGCGTCCGCCAGCGGCTCGTCCGCATGCTCGAAGACGGCGCACGAGTAGGTCATCGTCTCGTCGAGCATGAGCGCGAAGAGGTCGTTGCCGAGGTCGTAGTGGTAGGCGATGTTTCGTCGCGCGCGAAGCATCCCGTTTCGCCGATTCAGGCGAGGCCGCGCCTCGAGCAGGCGGCGCCAGCCGGCGTGCCGGTCGGCGGCCGGGGCAGCGTTGCGGAGCAGCAACTCGAGCAGCGCGACGAGGTCGTCGCTGTCCCACTCGCCCGCGGTGTACGACTCGCCGACTCCCAGCTTGCCGCGCGTGGCGATGCGCCGGAAGAAGGCGTCGTCGTGGATCGTCAGCGTCGCGGACGGGCCAGACCCGAACCGGCGCACACTCCCGCCCGGAAGCCGCACCTCGAGCGTCCCGCCTTCGAGCCGCGCGAGCGCGCGCTCGAGGATCGAGATCGTCACCCGCTCGAGCAGCGGCGACCGCGCCGCCTGCGGAGCCCCGCGAAGGCTGCGATCGACGCTACTCATTTCGCACGGATCCTTGTCCGGGCACGAAGGCCGGCTTGCGATGGAACGGCACACGCTTCAACCAGAGCCGAAGCGCCTGCCAGTGGATCAGCAGAACGACCTGCACGGGCATGAGCGGGAAGCGAAGCAGCATCGCGGCGAGCGAGGCATTCGTCAGCTCGCGACGGCGGCCGTGGAGGATGGCTGTGAGCGGTCGAGCGCCTCCCTCCTTGACGTGGATTCGCGCCCAGACCTGCTCTCCGGGCTCCGAGAACGCGTACTCGTACGAGCCGTCGAGCCCGAAGAACGGGGAGACGTGCAGGTGCTTCTCGTGCTCGTAGGCCAGGGCGCCGCCGCGCAGGAGCTCGGGATGACGCTCGCCGAAGGTGTTGTTCAGCTCGGCCACCATGCAGGCGAGGGAGCCGTCACCGCGATAGCACCAGTAGAAGCTGACTGGGTTGAAGACGAAGCCGAGCACGCGGAGCTGCGTCAGGACGAGCACCCGCTCGATCTCCGGGTCGCCGACGAAGTCGAGTACCGCCTGCTTCAGGGGCTTGTCGCCGTCGAAATGATCGCGGTCGTAGAGTGAGACCACGTTCCGGCGGTTCACCGAGAGCAGCTTCAGCCGTTGCTCGAGCTCCGGCAGCTCGTCGAGGTCGAGGAGCCAGGTCGAGAGCGGATAGCGGAAGGCATTCTTCGTCGGCGTCCGCCGTGAGTGGGTCAGCGAGCCGGTGTAGAGCGCTGATCTCACCAGGTCACGCCGAGCTCGGCTGCCGCCCGGACACCGGAGGCGAGGCCGTCCTCGTGGAAGCCGTTGCCGTGGTGGGCGCCCGCGAAGTGAAGATGGCGCCGGCCGGACAGCGCGGGCAGCTCTCGCTGAGCCCGCAGCGACTCGACCGTGTAGAGCGGGTGCTCGTAGACGAGGCGACGAATCACGTGCTCGTCGTCGATTGGCTGGTTCAGCGTCACGCAGTACTCCGTCTCCCCCGCGAGAGACTGCAACCTGTTCAGGGAGTAGGTCACCGTCGGGCGCCCGTCGTCCCCGAGCCGGTAGTTCCAGGCGGCGCGCGCGGAACGGGATCGGGGGAGGAGCCGGTCGTCGGTGTGGAGGACGGCCTCGTTGTGGGTGTAGCCGAACGCGCCGAGCACGCGGCGCTCGTCCTCGCTCGGATCCTCGAGGAGCGCGAGCGCCTGATCGGCGTGCGTCGCGACGACGACCTTGTCGAAGCGATGCCGAGCGCCGTCGTCGGTCGTCAGCTCGACGCCGTCCGGATCGCTCCGCAGCGAGCGGACGCCGAGGCCGAGGTGGAGTCGGGAGCCCAGCCGGTCCGAGAGGGCGCGAACGTAGGTGTCCGAGCCACCACTCACCGTCCGCCACGCGAAACGCCGCAGGCCGAGCATCCCGTGGTTGTCGAAGAAGCGGATCGCGTACGCAGCGGGAAACTCGAGCGCTCGACCGGGGGCGGTCGACCAGAGAGCTGACGTGAGCGGAACGAGGAAGTGACGCCGGAAGCGGCGCGAGTAGCCGTGGTCGTCGAGGTAGGCCTCGAGCGAGCGCTGCTCGTAGTCGGCTTCGTCGAGCGAGCGCCGCGCGGTGCGCAGCCAGCGGCCGATCTCCCAGAGCAGGACTGCGAAGCGAGGACTCGCCAGGCTTCGGCGTTGCGCGAACGGCCGCCGCCCGGAGTACTCGAGCCCACACGCCGCGCAACCGACCGAGAACGACATCTCCGACTTCTGGGTGCGCACGCCGAGCTCGTCGAAGAGGCGACCGAGCAGCGGGTAGTTGCGCGTGTTGTGGACGAGGAAACCGGTGTCGAGGGCAAGGCCGTCGTGGCGGATCGTGTGGGTGTGACCGCCCGCGCGACGGTCTCGCTCGAAGACGGACACGTCGTGGGCGCGGCCGAGCAGGTACGCGGCGCCAAGCCCGGAGATCCCGCTGCCGACGACGGCGACTCTCATCGAGGTGGAAATCCCATTGCAACCGTTGTTCGCCGGGCGACGAACAACGGATGACTGGCTACGCTGGCGAGGAAGCTCATGGTTGGAAAAAGTCTAGACAGCGCCGAGGTGCGGACCGTGCCGGTGGGCACGGTCAGCACCGGCACGAGCCGGATCAGCCAGGCTGTCACGCTCGTCGCCGTCGTCGTGCCGCCGCTCGGGATCCTCTCCGCGATGGGCCTGCTCTGGGGCGTGGCCTTCACCTGGGTGGACCTGCTCCTGCTCGTCGGCTTCTACGTCGTCTGTGCCTTCGGGACGACGATCGGCTTCCACCGGTATTTCACCCACCAGGGCTTCCGGACGCGCAAGCCCGTCGAGGCCGTCCTGGCGATTCTCGGCTGCATGACGATGCAGGGACCGCTGACGCAGTGGGTCACCGACCATCGCAAGCACCATGCGCTCTCCGACCAGCCCGGCGATCCGCACTCGCCGCACGTCGGCCACGGCGAGGGTGCCTGGGGCGCCGTTCGCGGCTTCGTCCACTCGCACGTCGGCTGGCTGTTCGCGAATCTCGGGATGGAGCAGGGACGCGACTACGGCAAGGACCTGTACGAGAACCGGCTCGTCCGGACGATCGACAAGCTCTACCTCCTCTGGGTCGTGCTCACCCTCGGACTGCCGTTCCTGATTGGCTACGCCCTCGGAGGAACTCTCGCGGCCGGGTTCGGCGGTCTCGTCTGGGGCGGCCTGATCCGGATCTTCCTCTACCAGCACGCCACCTTCAGCGTCAACTCGATCTGCCACATGTTCGGGCACAAGGATTTCCGCTCGCGCGACGAGGCACGCAACAACTGGCTCGTCGCGCTACTCGTCTTCGGCGAGGGCTGGCACAACAATCATCACGCGTTTCCGAGTTCCGCCCGCCATGGATTGCTGCGTCGACAGATCGACGTCTCCTGGTTGATCATTCGCGGGCTCGAGCGGCTCGGGCTCGTCTGGGACGTGAAGGTGCCGGACGAGCGTCAGCTTCGCCGCCGCGCCGAACCTGCCGAGGCCTAGATTCGCCGAGCTAGCTCGGGCGGTCGAGTCTCGCCTTCAGGCCCGCAAGTCCTTCTTCGGCCGTCTTGGCGAGCATCGGCTTGAGCAGCGGCTCGGCGAACCGGCGGAAGCCTTTGAGCTTGATCTCGGCGGTGTAGGTGATCCGGGAACCGCCACCTGCGGGCTCGACGACGATCTCGTCGACCGAGGTCGCCTTCTCGCCGTCGCCCGCAAGCACGACCCGCCGCCCGTCGTCCAGCTCGGTGACCGTGTAGCGAAAGCGCTGGCGCTTGCCGCTGAAGAGCGCGACCACGTCGAACTCGCTGCCGACGCGTACCGGACCGTCAGTCAGTTTCGTGGCCTCGGCGATCCCGGGATCCCATTCGGCGGTGTTCTCGAAGTCGGCGACGTACCGAAAGGCCTCGGCGGGCGGACGTGAAACCTGGATCTGCTCGCTGATCTGCACGGGCTTGATCCTAGGCCACGTCTGCGGCCCAGTCGCCGTACAGGCGCGTATAGAGGCCCCTCCGCGCCAGCAGCTCCTCGTGCGTTCCCTGCTCGACGACGAGGCCGTGCTCCAGTACCACGATCAGGTCGGCGTCGCGGATCGTCGAGAGGCGATGCGCGATCACGAAGGCGGTGCGGCCGGCGAGGAGCTTCCGCAGCGCCTGCTCGATCTGGCGCTCGGTACCGATGTCGACCGACGACGTCGCCTCGTCGAGGATCAGGATTCGCGGGTCGGCGAGCAGAGCCCGCGCGAAGGCGACGAGCTGACGCTGACCCAGCGAGAGCCGAGTTCCGCGCTCGCCGAGCTGCGTCTCGTAGCCGTCCTCCAGCTCGAGGATGAAGCGATGGGCACCGACGGCCTCCGCCGCGGCTGCGATCTCCGCCGGCGCCGCTTCCGGCCGGGCGAAGGCGATGTTCTCGGAGACCGTGCCGCCGAAGAGGAAGCCCTCCTGGGGGACGATCCCGAGTTGGCGGCGGAGCGAATACTGCGTGACCTCGCGCAGATCGAGGCCGTCGATCTCGATCCGGCCCTCGGTCGGGTCGTAGAAGCGGGCGAGCAGCTTCGCGATCGTGGACTTGCCGGCGCCGGTCTGGCCGACGAGCGCGACGGTCGTGCCTGCGGGGATGTCCAGCTCGAGGCCGTGCAGCACCTCGGGGAACTCCGGCCCGTAGCCGAAACGAACGTCGTCGAAGCGAACGTGACCTTCGATCCGCGGCAGCGCGATCGCGCTGGGAGCGTCCACGACCTGCGGTTCTTCGTCGAGCACCCCGACGATCTTGTCGAGCGCCGCGATCGCGGCGAGGAACGTGTTGTAGAGCTGCGAGAGCTGCTGGATCGGATCGAAGAAGTTGGAGAGGTAGAGCGCGAACGCGAAGAGGGTGCCGGCGCTCATGTCCCCGTGGTAGACGAGCCAGCCGCCGTAGCCGAAGACCACCGCGGTCGCAGCCGACGAGAGCAGGTCGACTGCCGGAAAGTAGATCGCATTGAGGACGGTCGTCTCGTAGTTGGCCGCTCGGTAGCGGTCGTTGACGCCGTGGAACGCGCGCTCCTGCACCGGCTCGCGCGTAAACGACTGGACGACGCGCATCCCCGAGATGTCCTCTGCGAGCGTCGCCGTCACGAGTCCGAGGCGCTCGCGGACGTTGCGGTAGGCGCGGTTCGAGCGGCGCCGGAACCACGCGGTCGCGAGTGCCATCGGCGGCAGCACGGTCAGCGTCGCGAGCGCGAGCCGCCAGTCGAGCAGGAAGAGGACGACCGCGGTGCCGCCGAGGAGGAGCGTGTTCTGGACGAGGCTCGTGACCCCGTCGGTGACGAGCTGGTCGAGAGCCTCGACGTCGTTCGTGATCCGGCTGATGATCGCGCCCGCGCGGTTGCGCTCGTAGAAGCCCATCGAGAGCCGCTCGAGGTGGTGGAAGAGCTTGTTTCGGAGGTCGGCGAGGACGCGCTCGCCGGTCCAGCCGGTCAGGTAGGTGTTCGCCGAGGAGAGGAGCAGTGCGGCGACGGCCGAGCCGAGGAAGATGACGACGATCCAGGTGAGCCGGCCGAGGTTCGCGTCGTCGATCCCCTCGTCGATCGCGAGCTTCGCGAGGTAGGGCGGGGCGAGCGCGACGAGTGTGTAGGCGAACAGGGTCGCGAGCGCGAGCGTCGTCCGGCCGCGGTAGGGGAGGGTCAGCCGGGCGAGGAGACCGACGCGGCGTCGCGTCCGCCGCCACGACCAGTCCTGGACTTCGCCCCCCTTCTCTTCAGAGAGATGGCCTCCCGGTTGCCAGACCTTCATGCGCTTTCCTTCAACAGCCCCTGGATCAGGCCGTGCTCGTGGATCTCCTGGAAGACGGCGTTCGTCGCGAGCAGCTCGGTCTGGGTTCCCTGGGCGGCGATGCGGCCGTGCTCGAGAACGACGATCTCGTCCGCAAGCGCGATCGTCGAGAGGCGGTGGGCGATGATGATCGTCGTCCGCCCGCGGGTCGCCTCGCGGAGGCCGGTTCGGATCAGCGCCTCCGTTGTCGCGTCCACCGAGGCGGTCGCGTCGTCGAGGATCAGGATGCGTGGGTCGATCACGAGCGCGCGCGCGATCGCGAGGCGCTGCCGCTGGCCGCCCGAGAGCGTGATCCCGCGCTCCCCGATAACGGTGTCGTAGCCCTGCGGCAGCTTCGCCACGAACTCGTGTGCCTGCGCCGCGCGCGCAGCCAGCTCCACATCCTCGTGGGTCGCGTCGAGCACCCCGAAGGCGATGTTCTCGCGGACGGTGGCGGAGAAGAGGAAGGGATCCTGCGAGATCACGCCGATCTCGCGTCGCAGCGAGCGGCGGGTGACGTCGCGGACGTCGACGCCGTCGACGAGGATCCGGCCCTCGCCCGCGTCGTAGAAGCGGGGTACGAGCGCGGCGAGCGTCGTTTTCCCGGAACCGGTGTGACCGATCAGCGCCACTGTGCGGCCGGCTCCCATCTCGAGGTCGATGTCCTCGAGCACCGGGCGACCCGCCGCGTAGCCGAACGAGACCTTCTCGAAGCGAATCGAGCCCGGGCCGGCGGGCAGCTCGGTGGCGCCGGGGCGATCGTCGACACCCTCGGGCTCGTCCAGCACCTCGAAGATCCGCTCGCCCGACGCGGTCGCCCGCTGCGCCTGCCCGACCCACATCCCGAGGCTGCGGAGCGGCACGATGAGCATCGCCAGCAGGAGGTTGAAGAGGAAGAACTGGCCGAGTGTGAGCGTGCCCGAGACGACCATCCGGCCGGCCCCGAGCAGCACCGCCGCCTGCGCGAGCATCGGCAGGAAGGCGAGCAGCGGGACGTAGATCGCGCGCTGCCGGAACGCGCGCACGGTCTCGGTGAAGACGGCGCCTGACGCGCGCTCGAAGTCGGCCTGGCGCCGTTCCTCCTGCGCGAAGGCTTTGACGACGTGGACGCCCACGATCGACTCCTCCGCCACGGTTGCCACCTCGCCGAGGCGCTGCTGGACGTCGCGGAGCACGGGATGGGAGACGTGGCTGTAGCGATAGGCGACCGCGACGATCACGGGCGTGATCGCGAGCGCGATCAGGGCAAGGCGCCACTCGACGACGAAGAGCACTGCCGTCACCGAGACGACCGTGAGCGCGTGCTGGAAGAAGAAGATCAGCCCGAAGCCGAGGAAGAAGCGCACCGATTGGAGGTCGACCGTCGCACGCGACATGAGCTGCCCGGTCTGGTGGCGGTCGTAGAAGCCGAACGAGAGCCGCAGCAGGTGGCCGTAGAGCCCCTCGCGCATGTCCTTCTCGATCGCGAGCGCCTGCCGGCCGGAGATCACCCGTCGGCCGACCATGAGCGCCGCCTTCGCGATCCCGACCACCACGATCGCGGCGACGATCCAGGCGAGCGTGCCGGTGCCGCGACGCGCGTCGATCCCGTCGATCGCCTCTCCGACGAGCACGACGATCGCGATCGCCGCCGCCTGCGAGAGAACGGCGAGGATCGTCGAGACGACGAGCGACGCCTTGTAGGGCGCAAGGAAGCCGAGGAGGCGGCGGAAGGTTCGGCGGTACGGGACTGGGGCTGTGACTGCGCTCACCGTCTCAATCTAGCCGTCGGCCTCGAGCCTCCCGAGCTCCCGCCGGACGTGCGTGAGTGCCTTGCCGAGCCGTGCGCGATTCGACCTGTCGTTCAGCCAGCCGCTCGCCCCGGAGGGATGAGGGAGCGGGATCACGAGCGCGTCGCCGCGCGTGTAGCTCTTGCCGATCGCGTCGGTGAGCGTCGGGATCCCGAGGAGCCGGCGGAGCGCGAGCCCACCGACGGTGACGATCAGCTCGGGCCGGAGCAGGCGCAGCTCCCAGTCGCGCCAGAACTCGCAGAGCTGCTGCTCGCGTGGAGTCGGCGTCCGGTCGCCCCGGCCGGATGCAGGTCGGCCCGGATAGCAGCGTGTGACCGAGCCGCAGTAGAACGTCTCGTAAAGCTCGTCGCCCTCGAGCTCGAGCCAGCGGCGCAGGGTTGCGCCGGCCCGACCGCGCCAGGGCAGCCTCTCCTCGCCCTCGACGATCCCGGGCGCTTGGCCGAAGAGGTACGCGCGCTGCTTGCCGATCGGCGCGCGCACCGGCCAGGACTCGAGCGGGTAGCCGGCCTCGACACAGGTCCGGCAGACGGCGTTGTCCCGCTGGAGGAAGGCGAGGGAGCGGTACGTGCTCTTCCGGACGATCACGCGCGGACGACGACGAACCAGTGCCCTGCGAAGAGCGTCTCTCCGCCGCCGAGCTCCGCCAGCAGGGACTCGGGGCTGAAGTAACGCTTGTAGACCTCCCAGCGGGAGCCGTCGTTCAGGACGCGCGGCTGCCACTCGGCCGCGACGGGCGAATGCTCGATCGAGGCGTCGAGAACGACGAGCTCGGAAGCGACCCGACGGGCCTCGGCTAGGAAGGCGAGCCGTGCAGACTGCTCGAGATGTCCGTAGTAGTGGCTCGAGAAGACGCGTTCGAAGCTCCGGTCGGGAAACGGCAGCGGCGGCACATCCGCCTCGACGAGAACCGCTTCCGGCAGCCGTTCGGCGGCGATTTGGAGGCTCGTCGGACTTTGGTCGACGCCGGTGATCCTGCCGGGAAGGTGGCGCGTGACGAATCCGGTTCCGCAGGCGACGTCGAGCGTGCGCGCGGGGTTCATTCGCTCCAGAGCGTCGAGCACGGCGGCCCGCTCCTCCGCGAACCCGGATCGGTCGCGATCCGTGAAGAGGCCGGCGCCGTTCCACCAGTCGTCGTATTCCGGCGCACGCGCCTCGTAGTAGGCCTTCACGGCCTCTAGGGTACGGCGCGTGCTGGAGGCGGTGCCGAACTTCTCGGAGGGTCGCGACGCCGAGGTCGTGGAGGCGCTACGCGCGGCGCTCTCCTCGCCCGCTCGCCTGCTCGACGTCCACGTCGACGCCGATCATCACCGGTCGGTGTTCACGCTCGTCGGTGAGGCGGGCGATCTGGTCGAGTCGCTGCTCCGCGGGATCGAGTGCGCGCGCGAGCGGATCGACCTGCGCAGGCACGAGGGCGCGCATCCGCGGATTGGCGTGGCGGACGTCGTCCCGATCGTCCCGATTCGCCCGGAACAGATGATTGAGGCGCGCGAGGCGGCCCTCATCCTGGCCCGGCGGATCGGCGAGGAGCTGGGCCTACCCGTCTTCCTCTACGGGGAGCTGGCGCCGGGCCGCGGCCCCGCGTTCTTCCGGCGTGGCGGGCCGGACGAGCTCGGCCGGCGGATCGCTGCCGGCGAGCTCGAGCCGGATTTCGGGCCGCGCGAGCTGGATCCCGGCGCGGGCGGTGTGATCGTGGGCGCGCGACGACCACTGATCGCGTTCAACGTCAATCTCCGCGGGGAGCTCCCCTCGGCGCGGGAGATTGCCGCTCTCGTCCGCGAGACCGGCGGCGGCTTCCCGGGTGTGCGCGCACTCGGTCTCGACCTGCCGCGTGCCGGGATCGTCCAGGTCTCGATGAACGTCGAGGACTTCGAGGCCGCTGCCCTCCACGAGATCGTGGCGCGGATCGAGCGCGAGGCGGTCGAGCGCGGAGCCGAGGTCGTCGGCTCGGAGCTCGTGGGGCTGATGCCGGCAGGCGCCGCGGCGGCGGCGGCCGGCGCGATCTTGCGGATCGACGGCTTCGACGAGTCGCACGTGCTCGAGTTGCGCCTTCTTCGCTAGCGGGGTTTCGGTCTCTCGCCAAACGCGGTAGGGGAACTGTGTCAACGAGAGGGAGTGTGAGATGAAGAAGCTGATCTCGATCGCAGCCATTGCAGGAGCCGCGGCAGCAATTGCCACGAGGCGCGGAAGGGTGCTGCTCGGCAAGCTTCGCGGCCTCGTTTCGGGCGCGATCCCCAGGCGCTACGACGACGGGACGCTGAAGGCGAAGGTCGAATCGGAGCTCTTCCGGGACGAGCACGAGGTCAAGGGCGCGATCAACGTCAACGCGCAGGAGGGGATCGTGCAGCTGCGCGGCGAGCTCCCGTCGCGTGACCTGATCGAGGCGCTGGTCGACCGGACGCGCAAGATCCACGGCGTCAAGGACGTCGAGAACCTGCTTCATACGCCGGGCACCGAAGCGCCCATGCATCACTAACGAGGAAAGCTGCCCAAGCAAGCTCGACGTCGGCCCCACTGATACCCCTGGGCCGGCGTCGAGTCCGGGCCGGCCCAATGATCGCCGGTCACGGCGGAGCTAGACTCGCACAATGGGTACGCGGTTGTTGGGAACGGGTTGATGATCGCGAGCCACGCCCTGACCGGCGACGATCTGCGGATCGAGGACGTCTGGGAGGTGGCGGTTCACGGCGCCCCCGTCGGCCTGGCGGACATGGCTCGAACGAAGATGGTGGCTGCTCGCGAGCTCGTCGACCGGGCCGTCCACGACGAGCACACCTACGGCGTCAACACCGGGTTCGGGCGCTTTGTCTCGATGTCGATCCCCGACGAGCAGGTGGAGGAACTGCAGCTGCGCCTCCTGCGGAGCCATGCTTGCGGCGTCGGCGACCCGTATCCGCCGGAAGTCGTGCGGGCGGCGATGCTCCTGCGGGCGAACGCGCTCGCGAAGGGGTATTCGGGCGCGCGGGTCGAGACCGTCGAACTCCTGATCGAGTGCTTGAACCGCGGCGTCCTACCGCACGTTCCGGCCCGTGGCTCAGTCGGCGCCAGCGGCGATCTCGCACCGCTCGCGCATCTCGCGCTGCCGCTCGTCGGCGAGGGCAAGGCGACGGTCGACGGCGAGTTCCTGTCCGGGGCAGCGGCGCTCGCGGCGGTCGGACTCGAACCGACGCGGCTCCTTGCGAAGGAAGGGCTTTCGCTGATCAACGGCACGCAGTTCATGGCGGCGATGGCGTCGCTCGGTCTCGTCCGTGCGTGGCGGCTCGCGCGGACGGCGGACCTCGCGTGCGCGCTCTCGCTTGAGGCGCTCCAGGGCTCGCGCACGAGCTTCCATCCCGCGATTCACGACGCGCGCCCGCTGAAAGGCCAGCGCGAGTCGGCCACGAACATCAGGGCCTTGCTCGAGGGTTCGGCGATCATCGAGTCGCATCGCTGGTGCGACAAGGTCCAGGACGCGTACTCGCTCCGCTGCGCGCCGCAGGTGCACGGGGCGAGCCGGGACTTGCTCGACTACCTCGAGACCACGGTGGCGATCGAGCTGAACGCCGCCACGGACAATCCGCTTGTCCTCGTCGACGAGGGTCTCGTCGTCTCGAACGGCAACTTTCACGGCCAGCCGCTCGCGTTCGGGCTGGACACACTCGCGATGGCGGTCGCGGAGCTCGCGAGCATCTCGGAGCGACGGGTCGAGCGGCTCGTCAACCCGTCGCTATCGGAGGGGCTGCCGCCGTTCCTCACCGTCGACGGCGGGCTCAACTCGGGATTCATGATCCCGCAGTACGTGGCCGCCTCGCTCGTCTCCGAGAACAAAGCTCTCTGCCACCCGGCGAGCATTGACTCGATCCCGACGAGCGCCGGCCAGGAGGATCACGTTTCGATGGGAAACGCCGCCGGCCTGAAGGCGCTGCAGGTGCTGGCCAACGTCGAGCACGTGTTGGCGATCGAGCTGCTCGCGGGTGCGCAAGCGATCGAGTTCCTGGCGCCGCTCGAGCCTGGACCGGGCGTGCGCGCAACGCACGATGCGGTGCGACGGCTCTCCGAGCGGCTGCGCGACGACCGTTCGTTGACCGACGACATCGCGCGTGTCGCCGGCGCCGTGCGGGACGGCTCGATTCTCGCGGCCGCCGAGGCGGAGATCGGAGCGTTGCAATGAGCCGGCAGCGCCTCGGCCCACCGCCGCCCCTCCCGAAACGGCCGTACCGGGACAGCCTGCTGGTGAATCTCGCGCTCGCGATAGTGATCCTCGTCGTCGCGCGCCTGACCGACGGCGACTTCGGTCGCGCGATCGCGTTCGCCGTCGGCTACTTCGTTCTCGCGACGGCGTGGAACTGGTGGCGCTTCCGACAGCGACTCGAGCGTGGCGAGCGCCCTTGAGCGCCGCGTCGGTCGAGGAAACGGTGGACGCCCTCGTCGGCGATCTGGGTGCGATCAGGTCGCCGCGTGGCACCGCGCTGAACGCTCGCTCGTGGCAGACGGAGGCGCCTCTCCGGATGCTGCTCAACAATCTCGACGCCGAGGTCGCGGAGAATCCTCAGGAGCTCGTCGTCTACGGCGGCTCCGGCCGCGCAGCTCGCTCGCCCGAGGCGCTGCGCGCGATCGTTCGAACGTTGCTGCGGCTCGGTGAGGACGAGACGTTGCTCGTTCAGAGCGGCAAGCCCGTCGGGGTCTTCCGTACTCACCCGGGCGCGCCTCGCGTCCTGATCGCGAACTCGCTGCTCGTTCCCCGCTGGGCGACCTGGGACGAGTTCCGGCGGCTCGAGGCGGAGGGTCTGACGATGTTCGGCCAGATGACCGCCGGGAGCTGGATCTACATCGGCACCCAGGGGATCCTCCAGGGCACCTACCAGACGTTCGCGGCCGCCGGGGAAAAGCACTTCGGCTCGCCGGATCTGAGCGGACGGACGATCTTGACTGCCGGGCTCGGCGGCATGGGCGGCGCCCAACCGCTTGCCGCGACGATGGCGGGAGCCGCCATCCTCTGCATCGAGGTCGATCCCGAGCGGATCCGGCGACGACTCGAGACGCGTTACCTCGACGAGGTGGCGGACTCGACCGCCGACGCCGTCGCGCGCGTTCGAGCGGCGGCTGCGGAGGGACGGGCTCTCTCCGTCGGGCTCCTCGGCAATGCTGCCGAGGTCGTGCCGGAACTGTCACAAAAACGTGAATTCTTCGACCTCGTGACCGATCAGACCGCGGCCCACGATCCACTTACCGGCTACGTCCCGGCGGGGCTCTCGGTCGAGGATGCCGCATCGTTACGCGCTTCCGATCCCGACGAGTACGTCCGCCGCGCCCGCGAGTCGATCGCGAGGCACGTCGAGGCCATGCTCGAGTACGTCCGCGCCGGCAGCTATGTCTTCGACTATGGAAACAACCTCAGAGGGGAGGCCCATGAAGCAGGCGTAGCGGACGCCTTCTCATACCCGGGCTTCGTCCCGGCCTATATCCGGCCGCTCTTCTGCCGCGGGGTCGGACCCTTCCGCTGGGCCGCTCTCTCAGGCGAACCGGCGGACATCGCTGTCATCGACGAGGAGCTGCGGCGGCTCCATCCCGACGATGTCCTCCTCCAGAAATGGCTCGAGCTCGCGCCGGAGCGAGTGGCCTTTCAGGGTCTGCCCGCACGGATCTGTTGGCTCGGCTACGGCGATCGCGCTCGCGCGGGGCTCGCGATCAACCGGCTCGTGCGGCGTGGGGCCGTGTCGGCACCGGTCGTGATCGGACGCGACCATCTCGACTCGGGCTCGGTCGCCTCGCCCTACCGAGAGACGGAGGCGATGCGCGACGGTTCCGACGCGATCGCCGACTGGCCGATCCTGAACGCGCTCCTGAATACGGCGGCGGGGGCGACGTGGGTCAGCGTCCACCACGGTGGCGGCGTCGGGATCGGCAACTCGATCCACGCCGGCATGGTCGTGCTGGCCGACGGGAGCGACGATTCCGCGGAGCGGCTCGAGCGCGTGCTCGCAGCCGACCCGGGCACCGGGGTCATGCGGCATGCCGATGCCGGCTACGAGGACGCGCTTGCCTCCGCAGCCGAGCACGGGCTCGACCTGCCCAGCGTCGGCTAGAGATGTCGCGGCTCCTGATCCGCGACCTTGCTCAGCTCGCGAGCCCCGCCGGCCGCACGGCTCCACTGCGCGGCAGCGCACTCGCCGATCTCGACTGGATCGACGACGGCTACATCCTCTGCGACGGGGCCGAGATCACGGCCGTGGGGCGAATGCGCGAGCTCGGACCGCTCGCCGGCGACGTCGAGGAACTGCACGCGCGCGGTCTCAGCGCGATCCCAGGGCTCGTCGACTGCCACACCCACCCTGCGTTCGCCGGCGACCGGGTCGACGAGTTCTCGCTGAGGGCGGCCGGCGCGAGCTACGAGGAGCTGCATGCGGCGGGCGGCGGCATCCTCTCGACCGTCGAGGCGACGCGTGCGGCCGGGGAGGAAGGACTCGTGCGCGCCGTCGCGCGCCACCGCGACTGGATGCTGCGCGCCGGCACGACGACGTTCGAGGGGAAGTCCGGCTACGGGCTCGACCGGAAGACCGAGCTCGCATCACTTCGGGCGATCTCCGCGGCCGGCGGGATTCCGACCTGGCTGGGCGCGCATGCCGTTCCCCCCGAACATGCGGACGCAGACGCGTACCTCGACTTCGTGCTCGGCGACGTTCTCTCTGACGCCTCACAGCTCGCAGACGCCGCAGACATCTTCCTCGAGCGCGGCGCGTTCGACGCGACGCAAGCCCGCCGCTACCTCGCTGCCTGCGCGGCTGCGGGTCTCGCCCTCCGCCTGCACGGCGACCAGTTCACGGAGGCGGGGGCGATTCCGCTCGCGATCGAGCTCGGGGCGCGTTCCGTCGATCATCTCGAAGCGACCGGCGAGGTGGGAATCGCCATGCTTGCCGCGAGCGACGTAATGGGCGTCCTGCTCCCGGCGAGTGCGCTCTTCCTCGGCCGGCCAATGCCGCCGGCGCGCGCTCTCGTCGACGCCGGCGCCGCGATCGCGCTTGCGACAGACTTCAATCCGGGCAGCGCGTTCTGCGAGAGCCTGCCCCTCGTCTGCTCGCTCGCGGCGACGCAACTGAAGCTGAGCCCCGCCGAGGCACTAGCGGCGTGCACGGTCAACGCGGCTTACGTCCTCGGTCGAGCCGACACTCACGGGCGGATCGCGCCCGGATACAGGGCGGACATCGTCCTCCTCGACGCCCCGGACTGGCGCTATCTGGCCTACCACCTCGGCGGCAGCGTCGTCTCCAAGGTCGTGAAGGGCGGCGTCCCGCTCTAAGAACTCGAATCAATGATCCGAGTTCTAACGGCTCGGCCCGTCGAGTGCGCGGCCGGATCCGGCTGCCTCAACCCCGGGTCGAACGTCGCGAGGACGGCCGAGCGATTTGCGTTATCCCTCGTTCGAGTGAAGTTCGCTCTTGCTCATCCCTCGTAGGAGTGACCTTTTCGGACTTTCTGGGTTTTCTGCCTTACAAGGAGTGCGTGGCCGGTTCGTTTGGCCACGTAACTGCGGCTAGAGGGGATCAGCATGAAGGTGGGAGTTATTGCGGCGACTGTCGCTGCGCTCGCGACGATGGCGTTCGCGAACACGGCGATGGCACAGCCAGGTCAGACCGATGTCTGTCCGACCTACGACGGCAAGTACGAGCTCGACGGCGGCTGGGAGGGTGCCTCGGTTGCCGGGATCACGATCGGCGCTGCGAGTGACGAGCAGGTGACGGTCACTGTGGCGGCGGGGTACACCTTGACCCAGTTCTGTTACAAGACGGGACAGGGCGGCGGAGGCGCGACGAGCGTCGATGCGCCGATCGTCGGCCCGGCGACGTTCACGATCAGCAAGACGAATACGGGTGGAGGCATCTCGCACATCACGTTCGACACCAGCGTGACGGTCGTAGTGGTAACCGATCTGTGTCCGAATATCGATGGGAATCAGGATTCGGTTCCGGCGGGGATGATCAAGAACGAGGCGGGGAATTGTGTTGCTCCGACGCCTCCGACGCCTCCGGCGGATCTGTGTCCGAATATCGAT